>MAAC01009570.1_pt1 | contig 173060 bp, 157 predicted proteins | sample 1115981 | NCBI WGS metagenome assembly MAAC01 (sample SAMN04961126, study PRJNA320927) | seawater metagenome | isolation source: sample BD02T64 sea water enriched with oil for 64 days | place: USA:Gulf of Mexico | collected 2013-07-27 | reverse complement strand
CAAGCTTGTCAGCGGCGAAAGTAGTGCCAGGGGGACTTGGTGTGAGGCTAGCACGATGCACCCATTATTTAAAAAGCTCATCTTCGGATGAGCTTTTTTTTTGCCTTTTTTTACCACTCATTTGAAATTCTACTAGTACAAGAGATTAAAAGTTAGGGACGTGTTGTGTGCGCGACTATCGAACACAAGACTTTTAGATTTGATATCTTTAAGTAGGTAAGTAAATGATGTAGAGAAGAGTTTTGAATGTTTCTTCACTAGTTTTAAACCTAGATCAATATTCACTTCCTTTCCTCTGGAATTTAAAAAGAGCTGATCTCTTGCAGTATTATACTCAAGCCAAGACTTCACATTAAAGCCATGCTGCATTGATGTGAGATAGTATTCAAGTTTTGTCCCATAGATTAAAATATCTTTATTAGATAATTCTCTTTTACGCTTGGCCCAGTTGAGAGTGAAATTTAAGAAGTTCTTATTATTCAAATTTAAAATTTCCGAAAATAGAAATGTATGCATATCTCCATTTCCAAGAGGAGCTGATCGGTAATTGGTGTAGTAGTAATCAAATCTTGAACTTAGGTACTTGGTTCCAACGATGAGTTTAGAAAAACCATACCTCTTATCCCTTAATAGTGTTGTATATGATTTAGTGGAATCGTTAAATTTATTTTGCGAGAAGTAGTCAAAGAAGAAGTATGTTTGTACGTGATACTTTCCTAGCTTTCCAATAACTCCAATATCTAGACCTGTTCTATGGTGATAATTATCTAGCGCTTTAATCTCAGTAACTTTATCTTTAATGTGATTCCTCTTATAGAAATTAATCCGTGGCCTTATAAAGAGTTTGTTCCAAAGAGTTTTCTTATAAGCAGCAGTTAAATGTAAATCATTAGTAAAGCTGGGTGTTTTAACGATTTCTTCTACATGTTTATAAACAAGTAGTTTTTGAACAGTGGAGTAGGAGAGAGTATCACTAATTCGTAAATCTAAGCTTGATATGAGAGGGAGTGACTTTAGAGGAGCTTCTAGTTTTTGTAGAACTCCTTGGTAGAGGTAATTATTTAAATTGTCGGCCAGAGATCCAAGAGTGGAGTAACCTGCGTCTTTTGCCCCTTCTACGGCATCGTCAATGACACTGGTACTATTATCTGTTTCTGAACTTTGGTAAATAGCATCTTTGACATCATTTAGTTTAGAACCGACAACTTCAGTTAAGCCAGTCACTTTCTTTCTAATATATTTGATACCCGATTCGATAGCTGAGGAAACAAGAACAAAGCCTTTTAAGGGGTGTAGAATAAGTCCCAATGGAGGAATGTATTCTCCGGTCTTTGAATCAAAACCTCCTAGCTCTTTTGGAACTTTGAATACCATTTCGTCTTTATCATAAATTGCATCACTGGGAGGTTCTATATATATACCAGTATTTAAATCAATATAGCCGCCTGGCCTATATAGTTTTTCTTTTTTTAGAAAATTTTCTTTGATTTGACCGTATCCATCTCCCACTAACTCTCTTGGAATATCCTGTTGATAACTCTTATTGTCTTTAAGTGAGCTAATTTTATTAACTCTATCTTTCTTTGAACTTGCGTGTTTCTTTTTACTAGTGAGTTCTTGGTTATTCCTTAATATTTCAAATTGTTCAGGTGACATTTTAATAGGAGGGCTTACGTACTGAGATTTTTTAAATGTGCTTGAAAAGTTTCCGCTAGTTAAATGAACTGGTTTGTTTTCCTCTTTACTTCGTTTTCCGTTTATTGACGAGAACTCGACATCTCCAGAAAATGAAATAGCAGTGGTGATTTGATTTTCTTTATTGTAGATAATATTAAAATCAGTTCCTCTAATACCAAGAGCGGCCGATTCTGTTTTAATTTTGGCCTTAATGAATCCCATCTTTGATTTATTAAACTTTCCTCTAATATAGCCGTTGATGAGTCCTAGAACTTTAGTTTCAGAAGAAATAATCTTATTTAAAACTAACTGGCTTCGCTGGCCGATAACAATTGTAGAATTATCTTCAAACTTTATTTTAACAATACTCTTGGCCTCAGTGTAAATGATCTGTCCGGAGAAGACTTTATCTTGCTCTGACAAATTCCTCTTCCCTTGTCCGTCACTTTCGGTAAGTGTGACTTTACCTCTAAGCTTTGTAATGACTGCGTAGTCCGCAAAAGAAGAAAGAGGATATAAGAAGAGTGATAGAATGATATTTAATTTAAGAATTCTTTTCATTATATAGTTTAAATCATCCTTGACTCTTAATAGTTAATTTAAAACGTAGATATACGTATAGAAAATGATGGCAGTAGCTAGAGGAATTGTCTTTTAAAGATAGTTATAAGATTTCGCTAACCTTAGGGACTCTTAATAAAAAAAGGCCTCCGAGGTGGAGGCCTTGATATTTCAGTAAATTGTTTTGTTATCTATTTCTTACAAGCAGCTGTTTGTGCGAAGACAAATTGCTTTTCGTGACGTGGAATCTTCTCTCCAGTAATGGTGTAAGTCAGTGATAGACCACACTTCTTAGCTTCGTCATAGATTTTCTTAAAGAGGTATTTGTTCTTATAAGCCGTTTTTCCAAAATCAGAATAGGCCTTAACAAACTTCTTATTATCTTTACCGTAGTAAGATTTCATCTTTTTAACTTTCTTGAAAAGCTTTTTAAGATTGTACTTAACTGATCTTGTCTCTCTTTCTAAACATTCTCTGTCGTCTTTACAGTCATATTTAACTTGAGCAACTAAGTCATATTTAAAGTCAGTCGCTTTTAAAGTCATTAAATGCTCTGTGTAAGATTTTGTGTACTTTAATTTAAAGTCTACTTTTGTGTAGTTCAGCTTCTCATCGTGAGCTGGAACAATTACAGGAATTTCATTGTAGAGGTAAGTTTTATTAAGCAGTCTGTTTACAGCTCTCTTAAGTTTTTTATGAGTTCCGTTATTTGTTTCGTATGTCCAAACAAATGTACCAGTAGCATCAAAGTAGTTCTTTCCTTTTAGTTCAGTGTTTGTCACACCTGCGTAGAAAGCTTTGATAGCATTTCTTTCTCTTGAAAGAAGGTTAGTACTTGTTCCACTTGAATAGATTCCGTATTCAGACTTAATCTTAGCACCTGTGCTGTGAATATTAATGTTAGAAACTTCAAAGAATTTTCCAGCACTATAATTCCACGCTGCAAGGTGAATGAATGGAACTGACATACCTAGGTTAATCGAACTTCCTGTGAAAGTAGAGTTTGAAGAAGTTACTTTTTCAACTCTTGGATCACCTAAATCGGCCATCTCTTGCATCGCTAGGATATTTCCTTTCATCATGTCTTCGTACATTTTAGCAGTATCATCACTTTCAATATTTACAACAAATGAGAATGTCTTTCCTTCTTTGTAAATTTTAGAAACTGAAGTTCCTACGAACATAGCACCTGTTGAAAGGGCCATCGACTTAAGCTTGCTTCTTGTGATTTCTACATAAACTCTTTCTGCGTCAATCTTTTGTACAAACGTTTGGTATGTACCCTGCATAACTGCTGCAGCACTTAATGGAATTAAGTTATACATTCCACCGATAGAGAAGATGATTCCACCTTGAGTTTCATAAGTTACACTATCTCCCATTCTCCAGTTAGCAAGATCTGCTGCTTTGAATGGAACTTTTAAACCTTTTGTTGCGTTTTTAACTTCTTCTTTACCAAAAGCTAATTTCTTAAACAGTACACTTTTTCCAACAGTTGGAATAACTCCAAAACCGTAAGTTGTTCCTGCTAATTCTGGGTATTTGTCACCAGCGTTAGGGTAGTTCCAGCTTCCAGCGATTCCCAGACCAACTGTGTAGTTAGCTTTCTTAGTCACCATGTAGGCCTGTGCTTTTTCAACATAAGTTAATTGCTTAGTAGGTCTTGCAACAGATTCAATAATCTCAACTGATTTAGAAGAGAAGAGGTTAGTGAAAAGAACAGGTTTTACTCCAAATTCAGTAATGAGCTCATCTTCGTTATCATCACCAACATGGTTGTTACCAATGTTGTTGTTCCCACGGTTATTGCTACCACGGTTATCGTCACCAATGTTCTCGTTACCGTTATTTCTGTCACCAATGTTTCTGTGACCAACGTTATCATCACCAAAGTTTCCGTCACCTCTGTTTCTATCTCCAACGTTGTAATGACCGTTGTTAGAATTACCTAAGTTAAAGCTACCTGTGTTGTTGTTTCCGTAGTTTACGTGACCAATATTATCGTTACCAAAATTGAAGTCACCACCATTTCTGTTACCAATATTGGCGTCACCAATATTTGCGTTACCATCGTTTCCGGATCCAACGTTTCTGTTCCCATCATTGTGGTCACCATCGTTTCCATTTCCAACGTTTAGGTCACCAATGTTTCTGTTTCCACGGTTTAAGTCACCGTCGTTTCCATTACCAATGTTGTGATCACCTTCGTTTCTTGAACCAATATTGTTGTAACCATCATTACCGTTACCAATATTGTCATCACCTAAGTTTCTATGACCTAGGTTTCTGTCTCCAGTGTTACCGTTACCAACGTTGTCATCACCAATATTTCTTGAACCTGTGTTAAAATCTCCAGTGTTTCCATGTCCAGAGTTGTAGTCACCAGTATTTCTACTTCCAGAGTTGAAGTCTCCATCAATTGTTCCGTTTCCAGAGTTGTGGTGACCATTGTTTCTGCTTCCTGAGTTTAAATAACCAGTGTTTCCGTTACCAGAGTTTCCAACACCATTGTTTCTGTTTCCAGTGTTTATATCTCCAGTGTTTCCGTTTCCAGAATTTACCCAACCGTTGTTGTTGTTACCAGAGTTAGAGTTTCCACCCTCGTTTCCGTTACCAGCATTATTATTCGTCGTGTTTCTGTTACCAGCGTTATAATCTCCAGTGTTACCGTTACCGGCATTGGCTAGACCTGTGTTCCCGTTACCAGCGTTGTCGTTACCTTCGTTTCTATTACCAGCGTTTCCGTTTCCTGTGTTTCCGTTTCCTGAGTTTAACCAACCATCGTTTCTGTCACCAGAGTTATATCCTCCACCTTCGTTTCCATTTCCTGAGTTTCCATCAGTTAAATTTCTATTTCCTGTATTAGATGAACCAGCATTTCCATTTCCAGGATTTAAATCTCCTGTATTTCTGTGTCCAGCGTTCCCGCTTCCGTCGTTTCTATTCCCAGAGTTCGAGTGACCATTGTTTCCGTTACCAGAATTAAAAGTACTGTAAGACTCTTCACCGTTGTTATTTCCAGCGTTTCCAGATCCAATATTGTTATTACCACTGTTATCAGTTCCTAGGTTATGATTACCTGAGTTTCTACTTCCAAGGTTATCTCTACCAGAATTCTCTGTACCAAAATTTGTACCCCCAGAGTTTACTTCGTAAGAACCGTTGTTTCTGTTTCCATTTGTTGAGTAACCAGAGTTTCTGTTTCCATGGTTATTATCACCACTGTTTCTGTTACCATTATTACGGTTACCACGGTTTCTATTCCCAGTGTTTAGGTCTCCTGAGTTTCTATTTCCGTTATTTCCGAAGCTTTCTTCTCTGTTTCTATTTCCATTATTAAAGCCACCAGAGTTTCTGTTACCTTCGTTGAATACTCCAGAGTTTCTGTCTCCGTTATTATGGTATCCGCTGTTTCTGTTTCCATTGTTATAGTCACCAGAGTTTCTGTTACCGTTGTTTACGCTTCCAGAGTTTCTGTTTCCATTATTTAAAGTTCCAGAGTTTCTGTTACCATTGTTGGAAAAAGAATCAGTTCTGTTTCTGTTTCCATTGTTGTAATCACCACGGTTTCTATTTCCAGTATTGGCGTCACCACGGTTTCTGTTTCCAGTGTTTGAAGCGCCAACGTTTCTGTTTCCGTTGTTGTAGTCACCACGGTTTCTGTTTCCAGAATTAGCGTCACCACTATTTCTGTTACCGCTGTTATTTTCACCAGAGTTTCTATTTCCAGTATTGAAACGACCAGAGTTTCTGTCCCCAGTGTTTGAGTAACCACTGTTTCTGTTTCCGTTGTTATTATCACCAGAGTTTCTATTTCCAGTATTTGTATGACCAGAGTTTCTGTTACCGTTATTAAATTCACCAGAGTTTCTATTTCCGTTATTAAAACGACCAGAGTTTCTGTTACCAGTGTTATTGTCACCACGGTTTCTGTTACCGTTGTTAAAATCACCACGGTTTCTATTACCAACGTTGCTGTTTCCAGAGTTGTTATCACCAAGGTTTGAGTGACCAGTGTTGTTGTCACCAAGGTTCATGTCTCCATCAACTCTAGCTACGTAATCAGGGTTGTTTGCATTTGTATAAGAACTATTGGAGTTCGCAATTGTCGACCCAGTGTTTCCATCTGCGTTTGTGTTTCCGTTAGTTCCGTTAGTGCCATGATTTCTGCCTAGATCAATATTAAGGATTGCAGAATCGATAAGGATGTTTGAAGCATTAATATCTGTATAATTAAGGGATACACAGTTTCCTTGTGTAATGACAAAGCCAGTTGCTGAATCTATTGACCTTCTACAAGGTGTATCTTCTACAGATCCTAGGGCAGCAATTGAGAGTACTGATAGTACTAGCAAGAGTGATTTTTTCACGCATTTTCTCCTGATATAGGTGTGGTTATTTTAATTAATTTTTAGAAGTTTTATGAAATTGACTAGATATAGACAAGGCGAATGGAAATCTTTATAGGTTAAATGTCCTATATTGTAATTGAGTTGTGTAGGTGACTGGTATTACAATGATCTTTGTGAGGAATTAGGGAAGTGAAGTGAGTAGAACCTATCTACTTATTTATGAAAGGGGGATAGGTTCTATCGACATTTTGGAAGGAAGAGGGCTAGGCCCTATTCCATTAATTTGTTTTGTAGGTATTGAAGCGTGTACTTGTCGTTATAATCTTCCACAGATAGAGCTAGTATTTTCTTAGCTTCTTCTGGTCCGTAGAGATGAGTAATTTCACACTTGGCCTTATCTTCTCCAGGAATTTGCTTATAAGTTAGGAAGTAGTGCTTAAGACGATCTAGTATCCCTACAGGACATTCTGAAACATCTTTAAAAGAACTATACACAGCATCGCTTTGTAGAACTGCAATAATTTTATCGTCAACTTCTCCGTGATCTAACATTCTGAATCCACCAATGATTCGAGCGTTCACAAGGAGATCTCTTTGTGTGATATTTTTCTCAGTGAGAACACAGATATCTAGTGCATCACCATCTCCAACTAAGTCAGTTCTTCCTAGAAGATCGTTTGTGTATTTAGCTAGTTTTTCTCCGCAGTAAGTCTTCGGTACAAAACCGTAGAGTGCAGGAAGTATATTTGAATACTTTTGTGGACGGTCAACTTTTAGGTAACCAGTTTTCTTATCCATTTCATACTTAACAGTATCGGATGAGATGATTTCAATATAGGCGTTTAAAATATCTTCATTCTTAGGATCTGGGTAAATATCAATTCCGTGCCATGGATGTGGACGTAGAACACGTTTCATCATTTCAAAAAATTTAAGTAGGTCTTGATCGCTCATTTTTATATTCCATAGACAGTTGTTGATATGATTTTCTCTTCGGTGAAAAGAAGGGGATATTAATAAAAAAAACTAATAATTTCAAGCGTTTTAGACAAAATGAAAAAGGTTTAGTTCAAAGTACTTATATAATCACTAGTACGAATCACTATGTTTATTAGTGCGCTCTTCAATAATGTACTGTGGGGTGTCCACGCTTGTCATATTCTCTCTGGGGATTGATTCATTAGTGCTGGCAGGGAATCTCTTCCCGCGATCTTCATTTTTAAAATAGAGTGAGATGACAATGAATAATATTGAACACATAAATATTATTGAAAGTTTGATTTTATCGTTCATAAGGTCCTCCTTTCAAAATGATGCATTCGAAAAGGTAACTCATAACCTATTATGACATATTCAATTTCATATATTGCTTAATATTGACTTAAGACTTGGAGCGTCTTTTTTGGATATTAGATAAGTACTCCCTAGTATTAATTGTATTATGAACTTACTAATAAACTATGTGCAACGGTGTGAAAGGATGGAATTGATTGCTCTTCAATTCTACCAATTTCTCTCTGGAGTTTGTCATGGAAAATAATTGTAGGAAGGCAGTGAATCGACAATTGGCCTCTGTCTTTCTTGTCTTTGTATTCTGCTCTATCTTCGTAGTGAATGATTTCTAGTTTGGGGGAGCTCTTATCTAGCACCTTGATCATGGCGAGAAGATCAGTTGATTCTCTCTCACAATCAGGGCACCAGGTGGCATTGTGCAAGGTGATGTGAAACTCGCTGTAATCACCCTGGAAATCAGAAAATAGATTCATTTTCGAAAGTATTTTCGATTCCCAAAGTTCAAAAAGGTTCGTCTCTTCTTTCATATTAGTAGTAGTATCCACTTGAATATGTGGCGTCATACATACGTGCTTGACCGTAAACTCTTACATTTCCTTTGAGCCCAGCGAAACCATAGATTCTAGAGTCACCATAGGCCTTTGAATTGTCCCACATGACGGCCCTTTCATAAACTTCAGCATTTTCAAAAACCATGGCATTGCCAAATACTTTTGCTGAGTCATAAACTTTGGCGTAGTCCTTGATAATGGCATGACCAGTTATTTGAGCATAATCCATAATCATGGCATGACCACAGATTTGAACATTCTCACCCAGAAATACAGTGCTCTCCACAATGGCCGTTGCGGACACAAATCCACCTTGATCACCATTATTATTTATGAAAATAGTACCACTCTCACCGTCGCAAGGAAGATTTGTAGCTAACGTTGAAAGAGTAAATAGAAAAAGTGAGCTGATCATGAGTTGTTTCATTAAAAATCCTTTTTTAATATTTCTTATAATCTTATAAATTTGTGATCCATATAGCAAATCTAGAGATGGGAGAAGGGAAGCTAAGCACTCAGGTATAACCTCTTATAAAAAATACATATATGAGGCTTATCCTTGCTAGATGAAGGCCATGAAAGTAAGTTTCAAGCCTAATCATTATATTTATAGGATATTCCATGAAAAATATTTTAATTCTTTCAGTTTTTACATTTTCGCTTTTCACATCTCTATCAAGTTTTGCTAGTTCTACGAACTGTGAAGAAGAGACTTATACAGTGTCTTGGCATGATTATGATTCTGCATGGAACGATTCTTGTAAAAACTTTATTAAAGCTGCGATGATTAAAAAGGGATGTGATACAAAAGTTTTAAAGCGTCTTTCTTGGTCTGAAGTCACTTCAGTTAGGCAGGGAAGTTCTCTAGTGTGCATCTATAATAGTGAAGGTGGAATCTATCAAGTCATGAGTAGCGAAATGGCCGAGCCTCATAGAGCTCTATTGCTCTATTCTCGTTTGGATTAGTAATTATATGAATAATACAAAATCAAATGATCCACTTCATGGTGTAACTCTTAAAGAGATGCTGACAGATCTCATTGAACTGATTGGTTATAATGATCTCTATGAAATGACGGAAATTAATAGTTTTAATAGAGATCACCAAGTTTTAAAGCCCGTATTAAGGTTTGTTCGTAAAACTCCTTGGGCCAAAAATAAAATCGAAAAAATCTATTTAGCAAATTTAGAAAAGATAGCTAAAATGAAAGTTCAAAAAAAATAAATATTTTTTGAACTCATTGGTTTGGCACTGTTCCAGAGATAGGAGCCGTTGTTGGTTTAATAATAGTCTTTGGTGGAGGCTGAATATTTCTCTGTTTAATGAATTCAATTTTCTTACTTCTCTTTTGTTCAATATCATTTCTTATTATTTCTTGTTGTCTCTTCATCCTCCGTATTTCTCTTATATTTCTCTCTTTTGAATTTCTGTCTGGTTTTGGTATGTCTTCATTTCTTCTGCCGTTAGCAGGAATTCTTAGAGGTTTGATTCTAGACTCAAGAATTTCAAACTTAATATCTTCGACTAATTTCTTATCCACTTTCTTTCTCATGTCGTGTAAGAAGAGCTCATCTTTCTTTTGTGAGTTCTTTGCCATATGAAAGACCCGCTTATTCATTCTTTCTATGCTTATTTTATGTGCACTATGACTTTTAATTTTATTTAGAGAGGATTGATAAACAAAACCTGGATTGATCATAATACGCTTTTTAGATCCTCTTGATTGAATTTCTAGCTTACCAGATAAAAGGGCAATGTTTGTTGTGACAATTCCTTGGTGTTTAAAAACATCAGAGAGTATTTCTGTTCCTCTTATGGCCATGGAAGCTGTGGGAGTTATAATTTTTAAACTTCGTGTTTTAGATTTAACTGTGAATAAACTTCTGAGCTTTCCTCTGACTAGATTGTAGATGGCGGTCCTCTCGGATTTAGTTTTAAAATCAAACTTCTTTAATACGAATTCCGAATGGGGACCCATTTGAAAAATAGTGTCATCTTTCATCATGAATTTGATGACACTAGCTTTTTCACTTATTATTTTATCTCCAACTGCGAGATGATCACCTTTACTTAAGGGGGATCTTTCTCCAGCGACAACTCTATTCACAACTCCATGAACTTTAATGACTCTGCCAATTGATTCCATGCCCATTGTGGACAATCCTAATGTAAAAAACAATAGTGTGAAAATTAGTTTTGTCATCTTGTTCTCCTAAAGAATTCCTTTCTTTAACTGTTGGTCTATTAGATATTACTGCCTCTCATTCTTCCCACATATTTTCATAACGTTAGATATATTCTTCTAGAGCAATCACCTCTATAAATAGGCACTGGTACTCTAAGTGGTATAAACTGTGTGACTGCGAAAAACTTTTGGAGAGATTTTGAGGAGTGGGTTAATGGTCTGTTTTCATGAAGAATACTGTGTTTTCTGAATGAATGAATTTTATCTTTAGGTGTACTCATAGATTTCTAAGTAGTACCCTTTTTATTTATCATCATTGAAAGTAGGTTCACATTGAAGAAAATAGTCATCCACTCTGCTGGCTCAAGAGAGAAATTACAGTACATTGAAACGGAGGATCTCACTCCTAAGAACGACGAAGTCTTAATTGAAGTTCGTGCTATTGGGATTAATTATGCTGATGTCTGTGTAAGGCTCGGAGTATATGAGTCCGCTAAGGAGTATGTAGGATGGCCTATCACTCCAGGATTTGAAGTTTCAGGGACCGTTAAATCTGTGGGTCCCTCTGTAAAGAAATTTAAAGTCGGTGAGAAGGTCGTTGGTTTTTCTTTTTTCAATGCCTATGCCACTGAAGTTTGTGTCAGTGAGAAACAGGTTATGCCTATTCCAAAAGGGTTTTCCTTAGAGGAAGCCGCTGGATTTAGTGCTGTTTTCTTTACGGCATTTCACGCTCTTCATCACAACACTGTTTTGCGCCCTGGCAGTACAGTACTTATTCACTCTGCAGCTGGTGGAGTGGGAACAGCACTTGTTCAGTTGTGTAAGGCCCATGGGCTTCGAGTGGTGGGTGTGATTGGTTCTAGTCATAAGAGAGCTTATCTTGAAAAGTTTAAGCCTGATGTGATTATTGATAAGTCTAAAGAAGACCTATGGGGCGTTGCCAAAGAGGCCGCACCAGCAGGATTTCAAGCTATATTCGATGCCAATGGTTATACAACTTTTAAAGACTCCTATAAGCATCTGGCACCTATGGGAAAACTTCTTGTTTATGGTGCCCATGGTTTACTTTCTAAGAATACGGGAAGAATAAATTATTTTAAAGCGATAGTGGGTCTACTTAGAACTCCAAGGTTTTGGCCCTTAGAGATGATCTCTTCCAATAAAGGTGTGATAGGTTTTAATCTCAGTTTTCTCTTTCAGGAAGAAGACCTTATACGGGAGTGCGTTGAAGGGATTAGTGAACTTGCTGCATCTGGTGATATTACTCCTATTCCTGTTACCACTTTCCCTTTTGAAAAGGTGAGAGAGGCCCACGAGTTAATTGAGAGTGGAAATTCTGTTGGGAAAATAATTCTAGTTGTAAGTTCGGCTAGTACCTAAGCTCAGTTCGCTCTGCCATTTTGAGTCCACTTGCTGTGAAGAAATTGAGTATCGTTTCTTTCATGGCCTCTACGTTCTTTGCTTTGTGAACCTTAGACATGAGTGAGTGTCCAAAATTGAGCCACACGTGACCTACGATCACAAAGAATTTAATTCTCTTCATGGCCTGTTTTTCGTCGAAATACTTCTGGGTCTCTTCTGCGAAATGGAAAAGTGCTCTACCATATTCCTGCGCTTCTTCTTCTGGTGTTTGCGGTGGAGGACCTATGAGACCTTCAGGATTTTCAAACCCTAGGGCGTGGCCTATTTGCCAAAGAATCCAAGGCTTGGCCGTAAGTGCTCGTCCTATCATAACGCCATCACAACCCGTTTCACTCATCATTCTTAGAGCATCTTGGTAGGTGTGAATGTCGCCGTTACCAATGACTGGTATATCCACATTGTCTTTTAAAAATTTAATTTGTTCCCAGTCAGCTTCACCTTTTCTCTTTTGTTTTGCCTCTCGTGGATGGAGACATACCCAAGAGGCACCACCTTCAACTAATGCGTTTACAAATTCTAGGAGAAAATCTTTATTTCCTTGATCAGCTGCACGCAGTTTTACGGATACTGGAAGGTTCGTGTGTCTAGTAGTCATACGAACAACTTCACGGGCGTATTCAATATCTCCCATGAGGGAGACGCCGTAATTATGCCTTAAGGCCTTAGAGACGGGACAGCCCATATTTATATCAATACCTTTGATTCCCCAAGCTTCTAAACGTTCTAGAGAATTGGCTATGAAGCGCTCTTCATTACCCAGAATTTGTGGATGGAGATCTGTTTCATTTTCTGCTCTAAAAGTTTCATTTGTTTCACCGGGGGTTTGATGCAGCAACCTTCTTGAATTTAGCATTTCTGTGGGCCAAATTGTCTGGGCACCTTTTGGAAGATAACGACGTAACATCTGGCGCATACCCACATGACTAAGTCCCACCATAGGCGCCATCATAAAGGGAAAATTTGCATATTTAGAGAAACTCATAGGAGAACCTTATATCATGGTCAGATATTGCTAAGCTATAAAAAGATTCTATCCTTTTACTCCACAATAAATTTTAAGGAGAACTCTACAAGAGTGCTTTAACTTACTTATTTCCTTAGTCAGTTTTCCTAATTCCACTTCCGATAAAACTAGTAGGTGATACCAATTAATGGGGAAGAATAAAACTGTTTTGATTATCGAAGGTGATGAGGATATTGTTCCGAGTCATATGGATGCATTAAAGAAAATGATATCTATAAAAGAGTAAAATTGTATATTCCAATTATGATTATATTAAATAGATATTTTTTCAAAAGTGTCCGATAATTTTTTCATGAAAAAAATATTGTATGTAGAAGATAGTCAAGAGTTACAAGAGATTTTTAAGCATAACTTAGGTGAGCGTTGCTTTGATGTTTATTCTGCTTATGATGCTCCCTCGGCGATAATACTACTTAGGAAAATCTCCTTTGATATCATTGTACTCGATTTGCATTACGCTAGAGATGGTTCTGCGAGGGATATTTTTCTTGATATTGAGGACCCTAGAGGCACACTATGTTCTGAGCTCTTTCTCATTTCTGATTATATTTATGGGCCCAATGATCTTATTGAAGATTTTTCGTATCTTGTAAATCCTATCAATATTCATACAAAGCTCGATGGATTTAAAGCGCTTATTAAGGCGATAGATAAGTCCTACCCATATGATAGAGAAAGAGTAAGTACTGCTGATTAACCTTTAAATTAGATATGAAAGGAAATCTCTTCAATCTCTTTGAGTTGGCCCTCTGTGAGTTCGAAATCATCAATATCTAAATTAAGTTTCATGTTTTCAATGGTTCTCGTTCCAGTAAGAGGGAGAATGTCCATTTGCTGACAAAACTTAAAAATCACTTGGGCTGGTTTCTTGCCAGTCGCTTTCAGTATTTCCCCAAAAGGAGTATCTTCATCATACTTCTCAAAGAAGTTGAGTTTTGGAATTGATTGCGTATCTGGTTTTGTAATATGACAACCTAGAAAGTCTCGATTGGCCGTTAAGAGAGAAAAACCTTGAAAAGTAATACCATTTTCTTTGCAGAAATCTCTGTGTTGTTTTTCCCAACGTCTCTGAGCAAAGCAGCGAATTTGTGCGAAGTGAGGTTTGATGGTGGCAAACTCAAAGAGCTCTCTTAGCTGAGAGATATCTGTATTTGATACACCTATATTTTTAACTAGCCCTTCGCGGAATAGTTCTTCCATTTCGCCCCAAGCTTCTTTGTCGGCATCGTTAATTCCTATTTCAAAGTCCGGTCCATGCAAGATGAGAGAGTCTAGGTAATCTGTATGAAGATGTTTAAGAGAGCTTTCAAAACTCTTCCTAACTTGAACTTTTATAGAGTCACTATCGTCGTAGGGTTTTCGTTCATCTTGGCCAGAAGCGAAAGTGAACTTTGATTGTAAGAAGAGCTCTTTTCGTTTTATTCCAAGTTCTTCGTAGGCCTTCTGAATCCCTTCTCCTACGGCAGGTTCATTATAGTGTTTTCTCTGGTTCGCTGTATCTATACCTCGGTAACCAACTTTGAGTGCATTAAAAACACATTCACTTGTGAGGTCTTCTTTCCAAGCTGTACCGTATAAGAAATTAACTTTCATGATTTATTCCATCTCTTGCAAAAGGGCTAAAGCTCAATTGTACAATAGATTTATAAAATGGTCCATGCAGTGATTCAATTTGCTTTATAGAGCTATGCTGCGAATATCAATTGCTAGTGATGAATTAGTCATAAAATCAAGGTATGAAGTACCCAAGAATTCATTAATCTCAGAAGTTGAGAGAGGGTTTGATCTCTTCTGCTCAGCTGCTCCAAATAGGAGTCCTACAAGTTCTCCAGTGTCCCTATTTACTATGGCCGAACCTGAGTCTCCTGAAATGACATCACAACCTGTGAAGAAGACATCTTTTACAAGTTCTCCTTTTAGAAGAATGTTTTTATTTCCTAAAAGGTAGAGACAGTCATCATCGTAACCTAAGCTTGCATCATACTTTCGAGTAGTGGCCTTACTGTTTCCAAAACCTACTGTCACAAGTCTGTCTCCAGCAATTGGTTTTTCTTTTGCTAGGGGAAGACTACCTAGTTTCATGAGGAAGTCACTCTTACTTTCTTTTTTTATAGAGAAGTATGTATAGTCAGTTCCGTCACTTATCTTTCCTTCTTTAATAATTTTATGACACTTTAAAGTATGTCTTTTGAAATTTTCGTCTACAAGTAGTATGCGAGCATTCCTGCACTCCCTAGATCCTTTGAGTACATGATAATTTGTAAGGAAAATATAACTCTCAGAAGTTTCCTTAAAGAGAAAGGCCGTACCCACTTTGTGTGTTCGATTATGAACAATCTTAGCTGTACGTAATATAAGATCAGTTACAATGGAATTTTGATTTTCAAAAATGCTCTTAGTAATTCTTGGTTTGGTCCACTCATCGCCACCTATATAGCGGTTGGCACGGGCCATTGAGTTCAGAGATAGGATTGAAATCAGAACTAAGAGGACAATTTTCAAGATATACACTCGCTTATAGAGAATCGGTTATTTGGTTGACCTATCTGTATGCGGCACAGCGTCAAAAGTCTTTAAAATGTGAGTGTTTTGAAGAGTTTACACACTATTTAGGACGAAATTACTCCTTAAAGTGGTGAAAATATCATGGGGAGCTTATTTGGGTTCAAAGTGAAGTTAAACTCTTCACATATTTCATCCGCTGCACAGTCGAGTTTGAAGTCAAAGCTTCTGACGATTTCAACTATAGCGAGTTTCATTTCTAAGAGAGAGAGTTTCTTACCAATACAAAGTCTTGCCCCTGAGCCAAAGGGAATAAAAACTTTATCTGTGTTTTGATTTTTCTGCTCTAACCAGCGTGATGGTTTAAAACTATAGGGAGATTCAAAGTAAGTGCTATTAAAATGATTGTAAGAGATATTTGCAACAATTGTAGAATTCTTTGAAATTTTGTGGCCTGATAACTCTGTGTCTTCAAGATTTTCTAGAATTAGAAATGGTGCTACCGGTTTTAATCTCATTGTTTCATTGATGACACTTTCAAGAAAAGGCAGATCTTCTAAGCTCTCCATACTCGAAACTTTTCCTAAGTGTGCCAAAGATTCTCTTAGCTCTTTTAAGATTGCAGGATTTTGAGAGAGATAGAAGAAGCACCAGGATAGAACATTGGCCGTAGTATCTTCTCCAGCAAGTAGGAGGGTGATGACATTTCCAAAAAGTTCCTCGTTTGTGAATGGGTGATCCTCCTGTCTTCCAGCTAAAATCATCGCTTCGAGTATATTGGTAGGAGCTGAGCCAACTGCTGTTGACTCCATTCTCTTATTGGCCTTATCTATGTACTCAGTCACATAGTTCTTTATATAACTCACACTTTCTATAAGCTTTCGATCTTTCTTTGTTTTTATATATCGCCAGGTCGGAAAAGGTTTTGTCACTCTCTCTCCAATCACCTCAAAAATAAAGTTGAGATGTTTCACTGACATCTTATCTGAATTCTCTATGGTATTGACGTCGTCTCCAAATGAAAAACTAGAGGTTACGTCTATGGTGTAGCGAGTGAAGAGATTTCTCATATCAAGACGTGTTGTATTCATTTTTATGTGTGAGATTAAACGATTGGTTATAAGTTCTAGTTTTGGAAAGTAGGTGGTCAATTGTTTATTAGAAAAACTTGAAGTCATGAGTCTCTTTTGCTTGGCCCATGAACTTCCCTCTGCAGTAAAGAGTCCATTTAAGCTCACTTCATTTAATATGGAGCTGAGTTTAGATGAACGAGAAAATTTCTTTGGTCTATTTGTGAGAAGGTATTCTATTTCAGCAGGGCTTGAAACAACGTACATATCTTTAGTTATAATTCTAAATTTATAAACTCCGCCTAATTCGTCCGCCCATTTTCTTAAGGCCAAGTGAAAGTCTTTTGGTTTGAACTGGAGGGCGTTCCCAAAAATTAAGTTCTGCTTGGGAGTAGGAGTTGTATTCATAGATAATCTCTTTAATAGGTAAATCTCAAGATAAGTATCTCTTCAATTTATAGAAGTGGCAATTTCTTAAGTTGCACTTTAAGAATCTGCATTTATTTGATTCAAATCTTAGGCCCTTAATCATTCATTGATGATTTCTCTATAAAATTATTATATTCACTGGGGGAGTCTAAGCATGTCGTTCTTTAGAAAGAATCTTGTCACTAATGATTGGGTGATGTTTGCTCCTAATCGCAGTGCTAGGCCCAAAGATTTTAGTGAAAAAGAAAATGATCAAGTTGCTGAGATCCTGGATAGAGCAGAGCACGTTAAAGGTTGTCCCTTTTGTGATGGCGCGGGAGAAGATCTCTTAAAATTAACTAAGGACCCTAATTTTGAAGTGCGAACTATAGCCAATAAGTACGCTAGTCTCAACCGTGACGCCATTCCAGAAAAGAGTTTTCACCATCTACACAATGAGATGATCAACTTTGGTATTCACGATGTGATTATTGATACTAAGAAACATAATAAAACATTGGCCCTACTTAGTATTTCTGAATTAGAACTCTTGGTTATGGCCTATCGGCAGAGATTTAATCAAGTGGATCATATGGAACATGTTCGTCACGTGGTGATTTTCAAAAACCAAGGTCATAAGGCGGGAGGTTCCTTAGAGCATCCTCATTCGCAAGTTTATGGTCTACCGGTTATTCCTTTTCAGTCTCGAGTTCGTACCCATGAGATGGAGAATTACTATCATAGTCACAATAGTTGTTTGATTTGTGACACTCTAGAATGTGAAATAAAAGATCAAGTGCGCATGGTTTGTGAAAACGAGGAATTTGCTGTCTTTGTTCCCTATGCTTCGCTGTCTCCTTATCATCTATGGATAGTGCCAAAGACGCACAATGCTTGTTTTGGTGATATTAGCGATGATCAGGTGAAAGCTATGGGAGATATATTAAAGAGAACATTTCACAAGTGTTTCTATCATCTAAACAATATGGATTTTAACTTCATTATTCAGTCTTTATCGCACCGAGAAAAAGGACTTTTGCATTTTCACTGGTATATGAGTGTTATTTTTCACTATAAGCGCCGCGGGGGAATTGAGTTCGCTGGAGGGTTATTTGTCAATCCTCTGCCTCCTGAGGAAGCAGCGTTCAATTTGCGCAATATCCCCGATTTTGACGAAGAGAACTAAGCAATGTTCATGCATTTATTACTTACATTTTTCTTTCTCTGGCCCTATAATCTCATCACTAAAATAATGAATAACATATAAAAAGAGTAGGAAATGATATGAGTGATAAATTAAAGTGCCTAAATGCAAGAACTGGTGAAGTGATGGAAGAGTTGACTGTCACTTCAACTTCAGAAATTCACACTATAGTAGAAAAATCTCATGTGGCACAAGGTAAGTGGAGTCAGTTAACAATTGATGAGAGATGTGACTTTATTCGTAGGGCCTATAAACTCATCTCTGCTGACCTTGACGGGTTTGCAAAGCTTATTCATGAAGAAATGGGTAAGACAATGCCAGAGGCGATTGGCGAAATTAAGGCCTATGCCAATGGACTTGAAAATATGATTGGTGAAGTCAAAGCGGCCCTTGTTCCTGAAGTTAACTCTGTTGGTGAAATGGAGACGACAACTTACTTTGATGCTCTTGGTGTTTGTGCCAGTATCACTCCTTGGAACTTTCCTATGGGAATGCCACACACTCTTATGATGCCATCTCTTATGGCCGGAAATACTATAGTTTTTAAGCCTAGTGAAGAAGTGACTCTTATTGGTATTGCTTATGCCAAGTATTTAAATGAATTCTTACCAAAAGATGTCTTACAGGTTGTTGTAGGTGCTGGTGTTCAAGGGAAGGCCTTAGTTGAATCAAATGTTCAGCTAATTACATTTACAGGATCTCAGAGAACGGGAAAAAGTATTTTAGAAACTGGCGCTAAAGATTTAAAACGTGTCATTTTAGAACTTGGTGGAAAAGATGCTCTAATCATTATGGATGATGTAGATCTTGATGCCGCTTCAAAGTTTGCCACGAATAATAGTTTTAGAAATTGTGGTCAAGTCTGTGTTTCCACAGAAAAGATTTTAGTGACAGAGAAAAATCACGACAACTTAGTAGAAAAATTAATTGAAAGGGCAAAAACTCTTGAAGTGAGTTCGCTTATAAATAAGACACAAAAAAGTCACGTCTTAGCTCAAATAGAAGATGCAATGAAAAAAGGTGCAACAATGTTACTAGGAGATCCTAGTAAAGATGAATCGAACTTTCTTTCTCCAGTAGTTTTGACAAATGTCTCAAATGATATGGATATTATGATTAATGAAACTTTTGGTCCTGTTGCTTGTGTGACAAAGGTTAAAGATCTTGATCATGCAGTAGCGCTAGCGAATGAAGGTGAATACGCACTAGGTTCAGTTATCTTTGGTAATGATAAAGAGCTTGCGAAACAAACTGCTAGAAGGCTTAAGGCCGGTATGGTGGGAATAAACAAAAGCTGTGGTGGTGTAAAAGGAAGTCCTTGGATTGGCGCAGGTCAAAGTGGCTATAACTTCCATGGTTCAGTGGCCGGACACCGTATGTTTACTCAAGTTAGGATTGTTACAGCATAGGAATCTTCACTTTTCTAGGAATTGTTAGTGATATAATGGTCTGAAAGGACCAACTCATGAAACTAACTTTCCTGGGAACCTCTGCGGGATCTCCCACTAGGACAAGAAATGTCACAGGACTCGCCCTCAGAAGGATACAGTCCTCATATTGGAGTTTATTTGATTGTGGCGAGAGTACTCAACATCAAATACACTACACATCACTAACTCTCTATCGTTTAAAAAGAATATTCATTACTCACCTGCACGGAGATCATATCTATGGTCTCGCAGGAATCATTAATTCTAGAAATATGGAAGGGTCCGAAAGTCCACTGGCAATCTACGGTCCAAAAGGCATAAACGAATATGTTAGAACTTGCCTGCGCATTAGTGAATCTCACATCACCTTTGATATAAATATTCATGAAATTAAAGAGCAGGGAGAGAGTTTTTCTTTTGAGGAGGAGACTGTAACAGCTGTCCCTCTCTCTCATAATGTCACTTGTTTTGCCTACGTCATTGAAGAGAAGCAACGGGAAGGAAAATTAGACATTGAAAAGGCAAAAGCATTTGGAATTCCTGTAGGGCCTGAACTTTCTAAGCTTAAAAGGGGAGAGTCTGTGACCTTAGAGAATGGGAGAGTTATCAAGGCCTGTGAACTCATAGGCCCTAAACGTAAAGGTAGAAAACTTATAATAAGTGGAGACAACGATCAACCTGAATTATTGCTGGAACACCTAATAGGTTGCCAATTATGGGTTCATGAGGCCACCTATACAGAACAAGTTAAAAACTCCATACCTGTTGAGTTGAAACATAGTACCGCAAAATCTGTGGCGAGCGTGGCCAGGGCGACACATCTTAAGAATTTAATTCTTACTCATTTTAGCGTGCGGTTTCGTGATAATGATAGAGATGGCACTAACTCAATTAATGCCATCTATTCTGAAGCTCGAGATAACTTTCGAGAAAACCTCTTCCTTGCTAAAGACTTTGATGAATTCATTTTAGATTTTGATGGAACTGTTAGCCAGTTAAATATAGATGAAGTGAGCTATATGAAAATTGAAGAAAAAGAAGAGTACACAACTCCTAAATTGAGTGACTATGATCTAGAGCAAGTTAAGTTTGCTCTCGAATCTGGGCTTGGAAAACTAGCAAAGAATATGAGGATTCTTGGGTTTGATGTGATTTATTCAAATAACCCGTACGATATTGAAAAAATTATGAAAAGGGCAAAGAAAGAAGAACGTATTATATTAACGAGAAATAGAAAGCTCTTAAAGGACCTTAGAGAGAACTTAGTCATCACATTAAAAGATTGTCCTATGAATGAACAGATAAAGTACTTGGTAAACGAATTAGGTCTTTCGGGAAAAGCTATACCACTGTCTAGGTGTATCGAATGCAATACTATTCTTACAAAGATTTCTAAGGAGTCTATTGAAAATCAAGTTCCAGAAAAAGTTTATAGTTTAAATGATCATTTTTCTACTTGCTTGAATTGTCATAAGATTTATTGGCGAGGATCGCACTATCATCGAATGCATGACTTTATTTCAAAATTATAATTTATACTAAGAGTTTTTCTTCAAAGTGAGATTCTATAAAAGTTAATAATTCTGTAATGGGAAAGGGTTTTGTATAAAACTTAATAGCTCCTTTCTTTAGAGCAAGTTCTTCATAGTTTGGATCTCCTGAAACAAAAATGACAGGGTGTGGATTAGAGAAGTTATCTTTAATACAATCTAGTAGCTCAATTCCTCCCATCACAGGCATATTGATATCGGAAATTACTAGGTCAATGTCTTTTTCTTTTAAAATAGAAAGAGCGGTGCTTCCATTGTCAGCATAATTTGTTCTAAAGTTATTCTTGTTGAGAATAGCGTTAATAAGTTCTCTAATTGAGAGATTGTCTTCGACTATTAAAATTTCTAGTAAATGATTATTATTCATGTGGTGAGTATATTTTAAAGAAAATCACTCTGCTACGCCAGAGTTGTCGCTACTTAAAAAAAGTAATGGGGAGAGAATTTAAAAGTTTTTGCTATGGTAATTATGAGTTCCGCAGTAAGTGGACTTTGACCGTATTCTATTCTTTGATATGTTCTGTAGGAAAGGTTAAGTATCTCTGCCATCTCATCTTGACTAAGTTTCTTTTCAATTCGCAGATCATAAAGTTTTTTTCTTGGAGACATAGTATGATAGGGAATATCTTCTTGGTTTAAGAGTTGCTCATCATCTTCCATTTTTAAAATCTGAATGAGTAAATTTTTAATTTCGGTAATATTTCTTATGACGGCGACTGATTTATGAAGTGTGCCTTTTTCATCGTATACAGATGTAGCCGATAAAAGTACATCGATAATATCATTATTTTTCTTAACAAATTGATAGGATATATTCTTACATTCTCCTGTTTCAAAGAATTTTGGAAGAACTGTTTCCTTTGCATAAATCTGTGATTCATCTGTTAAGAAATAAGTTGATCTCTTTCCTATGACTTCATGCTCTTTATAACCCATGACGTTAAGCCACATATCATTAACTTTGACTAAAATGCCATGACTGTCAATGGAGTGCATCATCACTGGAAGTGTCTTATATAAATTTTCAAAATTATCAATCATATTAAAGCCTTAATTAAATATATACAAAAAACAAATTAATATGAACGTCAAAGTTGGCATTTTTCTATTTCTATTTTTTAGCAAGATAAATGACCTTAAATACTTTTAGCCAACTAAAAGTACTCATTAATAAATACATTTATTTAAGTGCTCTTTGTAAAAAAGGCATTAGTTAATGGATAACTTTTTTATCTTGCGTGTTTTAATTATCATCGGAATGTGTCTTTTTTTTGTGAATGTAATGCAGCTCAAACCATCAATATCTTAATCTTTTAATCTTATCTTAAGGTTGTGAAATGGATTGTATTTGTATGGAATTTCTTGTTGGGACATATGGCCCATGATTTTTAAGGAAGTTCCTATGCTAGGGGTTCCAGCTTTGGCGTAGAGAGATAAGTGTCTTAATCATATAATTGAATAACAGAGAGGGATCGTTTTGAAAAAGAAATCGGTTTTGATCATTGATAGTGATCCAGTATTTCAGATTCTAATTACTCAGCTACTGAGGGAGGAGCACTTAATTACTGAGTTCTCTTTTTCAGGTATGCATGCTCTTTCTCTTTTAAATAGAGAAGATTATGACATGATTATTCTCGATTATTTTTTACCTGACCTCTTAGGGCATGAAGTACTTACCATAATAAAAGATAATGAAAAGTTTCACCAAATTCCTGTGGTTGTTGTTTCAGCGTCAGGTAATGATAAAATTAGAGAGGAAGTGTTAAGTTGTGGTGCCAGCTACTTTTTGGATAAGCCTGTATCCATTAATTTCTTAAAAGACGTTTTTTCTGAATTTCATATAATTTCAAAAATATAGAACGAAAAGGGTTTTTTCTAGAAAAATTGAATTATTAAGAGTAGCCTTAATGTGTTTAAACTTTTAAGGACCATTTATGACTACGACAAATTACACTCCACTCTTCTATTTCATGAACGAAAATATATTATTAGTTGAAGTTAAAATAAATGAATTACCTGAAGGTTTTCCTGTAGATAAAATCTTTCATTGGCTTATGGTTCCAAAAGCTACTGGTGAGATTAGCAGATTAAAATTCTCTAGCATGGATGATGAACTTATTAATGGCAATAAAATGAATATTAGGGTCTTTGAAAATGCAGAGCTTCGCTTCGATGAAAAATTCGCAAAGTTTCAAATTGATGGACAGGGGAATATTCTAATGAATAGTCCTATCGCTGAAATTTCTCATGAAACTCACGCACAAATTAAAACTTTCCTATTAAACCTTTAATTATGATCTAAGAATGACTGAAGGATTTCGTCACACCTCTTAGGGAGGTTACGGTACTTCTTACTTACAGCAAAGATGGTACTGATTATATTCTTTTTAAGCGGAATATACTTTAATCTCTTCTGTTTTGAAAAATCTCTACAAGCAAACTCTGGCAGTACTGTAAAACCTATTCCCTGAGCAACGGGCTCTAGGATACGTGTAATTTGATTAATAGATCCGCTGACCTTAATTTTATCCATTCCTTTATAAACAGATGGGTAGTTAAGGGAAAACACCTCATGGGCCATGCTGAGACCGTCTGGGTGATAAATAAATCCAATTTCACTCATCCCCACGAAGGAACAATCCTTTAAATTTACTGGAACTACTAGACAGAACTTTTCTTTATCAATAGCAGTCGCTTTTAGAGAAGAATCTTTTGGCGCCGTAGACATGAATCCCATATCTAGTTCTCCATTCAGTGATTCTTTTTCAATGGTGGTATTTGGTGTGTAGAAGAAATTGATAGAAAATTTTCGCTGTTTTTGTAAAACTTCCTACTTCGGCGAGAGTTTTAAAAATTTTATATTGAATTCCATAATGTAACCTTATCTTAAGCTTGGAAATTGATAAAATTATTTTATCATACTTAGCCATGAACTCTTTCATAAATGATAACAAAACAATCATTCTCTATCTTTCATGCAATATTAATTGACGAAAGACGCAGCCCTTGAAATTATTAGTGATAAAATATTTATAATACTACTATGAGGTTTTAATGAAAGGATTCATTCTCTTACTAGCTTTTTCTTTTTCGATTTTTGCTAGTGCGTCGACAGACGATTATCTGTCTTTCACTTATTCGGGTGATCAAAATAATCAAAGCTTTGAGCTTAGTACAGAGAAGACTCATACAGAGTATCGCTACGAGCAGAGAGCGAAGACTTGTTACCGTCAAGTTTTGGTAGGGCATGATAGAAGGTGTCACTGGGAACAAGTTCCCGTTTGTCGTATTAATAATCGTGGAAGGCGAGTTTGTTATTATGAAGACCGTAGAGTTTGTAGGTCCTATCCAATTTACCGCAGAGAAGCTTATACTTGTTATGAGCGTGTGACGATTCCTTTTGAGGTCTTTGATTACTTTGTAGACACTAATGTTCATTTCAACTTCGAACACAATCAAGATAGCTCTGTAGCTCCGCTAGAGAATTTTGTCTTTGGTATTACCGGTGACAGTGATTACTTACGTGAAACTACAAGTGGAAAATTCCTCATCTATGCGAGACAATCGAGACGTTTGACTGGTGCTGGTGAGCGTAGAAGTCTTGATATTTCTTATAATATGCGCCTAGAAGAAATTGCTGGAAACTTTACTCCAGTTCTCCATGGCATTACGCAAATGAATGTGAGTGGGGAAGAGCTCTATTTTGAAATGGGAGACTTTACTTCTGCTGATCCTCTAGAGATTCGCCTTAAGGTCAAGAGAAAGAAATTTGGTTCTGATCCAGTACTCATGAATCGTGTGTTAAATGTTGCTGAATACACTAAGCAATCTCTCAATGATTCGAGGGCCCGTGTGAGAATAGATCTTGCTGAATTATTACCAAAAATGAAATTTGGGAAGAAACATGAGATCACGGTAACAATTCGTCTCAGAAAAAATATTGATGAAGTGATTAATCGTTCGGATATTCCTAAACTTAGTCACTCTAGAGAAATCACTATTAAGTAAAATATCTTTAACCCCTTGCGGAGCGCTAGTTTAGTGTTTCCACAGGGGGGGAATTCAAATCATATTAACTTCTTTTGCCCTAGACTAATTCCACGACAATATCTATGATGAGCTATTAGTAATAACTGGTTTTTCTATTATGGATAAAGACAATTCAGAAACTCAATGGATGTTTATTTTTGCAAGTTGGATAACGGCTGCAACGGCAACTCTTGGTAGCTTATTCTTTAGTGAGATCGCTGAATTTCCTCCCTGTTCTCTATGTTGGTACCAGAGGATCTTCATGTACCCACTTGTGTTCATACTCTTAGTGGGACTTTTTCCCTTGGATAAATTAGTTTACAAGTATGCAGCTCCTTTTGCCTTTATAGGACTGATTATATCGATTTATCATAATCTACTACAACTCGAAATTATTCCAGAAACTATGGCGCCCTGTTTAGAAGGGATTCCGTGTTCTGGGATTTATATTGAGTGGTTAGGGTTTATAACAATACCATTTCTATCATTCGTGGCCTTTGCTATAATTTTCACGTTAATGATCATTTTAAGTAGGAAGAGAAATTATGAAAAATAAGAAAGTAATTGTAGGAGTAAGTGTCTTTGTTATGATGGTGGTTTTTGCACTAGCGGCGAGTATTTACAAAAATCAAATGGACAAGAAGATGAGTTTTCTCGCTAGCGATAATGTGGAAACTTTCATTAGAGATTATTCTCCAACTCTTGGTAGTGATGATGCAGAAATTCACTTGGTAGAATTCTTAGATCCTGAATGTGAGAGTTGTCGCATGTTCTATCCTTACGTGAAGAAATTAATGAGTGAATACCCAGGGAAAATTAAACTAGTCGTTAGATATATGCCCTTTCATACGAATTCAAAATTTGTGATTAAAATCCTAGAAGCTTCTCGTAAGCAAGGTAAGTATTGGGAGGCGCTTGAGACTCTATTTAAATATCAGCCAAAGTGGGGGAGTCATCATAACCCTCGGCCTGAATTAGTTTGGACTTTTCTTCCTGAAGTGGGAGTAGATGTTGAACAGATAAAGAGAGATATGAATGATCCGTCTTTTGTAAAAATAATTGAACAAGACCTTGCTGATGGAAGAACTTTAGGAGTGAGAGCGACGCCTTCATTCTTTGTAAATGGTAAACCTCTTAAGAAGTTTGGTTATAGTTATTTAAAAGATCTTATAGAAGCTGAACTTAAGTAAATTCAAAGTGTGGTGATGGTCACTCATCACCACTATCGTTTCTAAATTGTTCTAGGTTAGTCTTCGTGTAGCCAGGCCGCTTGTTTTGGTGGTCTCTTCGTTTTGCTCCACTCTTCAAGCATTTCAGGTGCTATATCTTTTAGCATTTTCATTTGCTTGTCCGATCCTGTGACACAAGTTAATTCAAGCCTATGACCATTTGGATCAAAGAAGTAAATGGATCTAATTATGCCATGCTCCGTAATCCCTAGCACTTCTACTCCCTTGCTTTCTAATTCTTTTTTTGCATCGAGTAATTCTTCTTCATTATCTAAACGAAAAGCAATATGTTGCACCCATTCCGGAGTGTTTAAATCTCGGCTCATTTCCTTGGCGCCAGTGATTTCAAAGAATGCTAGTATATTTCCTGCTCCGGCATCTAAGAATACATGCATATAGGGATTTGGCTCCTGGGTAGAAGGGACCTTATCTTCAGCTATACAGACTAGTAGTTCCATATTGAGTTTTTCTCTATAGAAATCTACTGTTTCTTTAGCGTCTTTGCAGCGGTAGGCCACATGGTGAATTTGTTTAATATCAATCATTTTATCCCCTAACTATCCATTTGAAAGTAATCAAAAGCATATATTCGTTGACCTTTTAGGCCTGATCTATAAGATTAGAATCAGATTTTAAGATAAGTTTTACCATAGGTCCAGAGCCTGGGCCATAGACGGGAGTCAGCATGACTAGTGATACAAATCCAACAGGATTAAGAGGAATTGAGTTTGTTGAATATTGTTCAAAAGAGCATGAGAATTTAGATCAACTCTTTAAAGCATTTGGTTTTTCAAAGCTTTCAACAAATGCAGAAAAAGATCTGATTTTCTATAAACAAAATGACATCAATTTTATCGTTAATAATAAGTTAAGTGGTCATACTCATAATTTTGTAAATGACCATGGTCCTTCTATTTCTTCAATGGCCTTTAGAGTTGAAAATGCTGACAAGGCATTTGAAGTTTCTGTAAAAAATGGAGCAAGGGCCGCAGAGGGTGAATATACTTATAAAGGAAAAAAAGTTCCCGCCATTTACGGAATTGGTGATTCTCTTCTTTATTTTGTAGATAAATTTGAAGATAAAAACTTCTACCAGGAACTTGGGTTTATTGATGATTCTGTGAAAGAAGAAATTGAAGGTAAGGGATTTATTAGAATTGATCACCTTACAAATAATGTTTATAAAGGAACAATGCAGAAGTGGACTGACTTCTATAAACAGACTTTTGGTTTCACAGAAGTGCGCTACTTTGATATTAAAGGAGCTAAGACTGGTCTTAAGTCTTTCGCGCTACAATCTCCTTGTAAAACATTTTGTATTCCTATCAATGAAGGGACTGAAGCAAAATCTCAAATTAATGAATACCTAGAAGAGTATAATGGTCCAGGGATTCAACATATCGCTTTCACATCAGAAGATATTGTTAAGAGTGTGGAGAGTTTAGCAGCTACACAAATTGAAACTCTAGATATTGATGACGAATACTACGATGAAGTATTTGATAGAGTTCCTAATGTAACGGAAGATCAAGTGAAGTTGCGCAAGAATAATATTCTAGTGGATGGAGATGATGAGGGATACCTCTTACAGATTTTTACTAAGAATGTCATTGGTCCAATATTCATAGAAATTATTCAAAGAAAAAATCACGATTCTTTTGGTGAAGGAAACTTTGGAGCGCTCTTTAGATCTATTGAAAAAGATCAAGAAAAAAGAGGCTACCTAGATTAAGCCCAATAGCTAATTCAAAAATACACTGGCCTCCACTCTTTGGAGGCTTTTTTTATTCTTATTACTTGATTGAAATAGTTTTGACTCAAGTAACTCTTATGATTTTGTTTAATCCCACCGATAAGACCATCATGTTGAGGTCAGTTTGATCTCTTAAAAGTCGGGATTTAGTATAATGAAACTCAAAAATGTATTTATCATGATCTTTTGTCTTTTTCTTGGAACTAAGATGTCCCTAGGAGAAGAACTTAAGAGAGAGGTTAAGAAAATAGTTAAGAATCTTGAAGACTTTGGAAAGTCGAAAACTAATGCCCACTGTCCAATAGAAAGAACTGTTGATGAGGTGAAAGCTATTATTCTCACAGAACTGCCTCATTGTGCGGATTTCAAATCTAGAAGTGCCAGTGACTTAGGTATGGCCATGTACGATGATGATATTCCTAATAAGCTGAAAGTTGCCTCCATTGAAGATGTCTTGGGTTGGTTCACTCAATCAGCGGCTTCTGGCAAACTGCTCTTTGTAGATCAAAAGTACGGTAGTTGTCTGGGTTGTGAAAATATGAATTACGGTATGCTGATGAATGATGTCTACGGCGACAAGGATATTGTAAGTGGCCTTGTGGACTTTCAAAATCTTGCTCACAGAAAAAAAGAAATGGCGCCAGGTGAGGCAATTAAGAGAGATCCCTATGAAAAAATCAAAAAGACTCCTGCCTTTCAATTGATGCAAGTTCTTCTGTCTGGGAAGAAGCAGGCCTACAATGATTCCTCTAAAATCGAAGACTATCCACTAGTGGCGAAAAATAAACGAGATGGAATGAAAGATCAGATTAAAGAAGATCAGAAGAATCGTCTCTACACGCGGGCGCACTTTCCAAACCTTACCTTCATCAATGGTTCAAAAATTAATAAGAAGAGCTTAAATGCCCTTTGTAAGTACTACAAAGATAAGAAAAGTATTCCCTTTAAAGAAACAGATGACGGACGTTTTACAGTGGGTGATAAGTTGCTCAAAGAGAAGATGGCACAAGTCATAGGGGATAATGGAGTATTAGTCCAAATGCTTAATTTTAATCTCTATAAAACTGGTAATGAGACTTCTGAAGATTTACACACTAAAGCGCTTAAAGAAACTTTCGTTGCCGTTAAGAAATCGTATAAGACAGGTGTAGTGAGTAAGAAAGTTCCTATGTTTAATAGGTGGACTTCAAAGGAAGTTTTTGATCAAGGTGAATCAGATAATGGTTTTGGTGGTTTTAAATTCTAAGGTCCTTGAAGAGTTCAAGGACCAGGTATTATATTTTTTAATTAGAACCAGAAGTTAATTCCTGAACCTAATTGCCATGCATCTCTAAACCCAGCATAACCTGTAGTATATCCAAGACTTTGAAGTGCTTTCCACTCGTACTTTCTTTCGTAGAGAGCACCAACTTTGAAGTTTACTCTCGCCGCTAGTTTCCAAATAATACCAACATCAAGTTTATAGTTATTAGTTTGAATACTATTTCCAAAGTTAGGAGACCTGTCACCTAATCCATTTGGAAGGTTGTCTCTATTAAACTGTTGTGTGTTTACAAGAGCTACTTCTGCGTTTAATTTTAATTTCGTCATTTCTGTGAGTTGGTAGAGAACTTGAATTTGTCCCATTTGCTCGTATTGGTGCTCAACTGCATACTTATCATTTGGATGATTACTTACGTAAGCATAAACAAGTTCAAAAACATATTCCCATGCACCTGTACTATATTTACCAGAAAAATCAAATGCCCAGTTATCATTGAAGTCAACTTTTCTGTCTCTGTATAAAACACCTAGACCAAATTCAACTCCTCTTCTTGGGTAGTAGAAGAATTTATTTGAAAAACCAACATCTTTTCTAGTGTTGATTTCTTTTTCAGTTTCGTAAGTAAGTTCACCCTTACCAGCTAGTGTAGGATCACTTGAAGTTGATGTATCGTAACCAATGAGGTTATCAGAATCTCTAGACTCAGAAGGTTGTTTCGTATCGGCATAGAAGCTTAAGTAGTTTCTAAATCCTCTTCTGTAACCACCGTAAACAACTTCAGCAACAATTTTTCTATCTTGATCTCTAAGACCGTGAGTTGTTCCAAGTACAGAACCTCCATCAGAGTAGTGAGATTCTAGAACACCGTAACTCATTTGGTGAAAACGAATTTTTCCTTTACCAATAGAGAACTTCCAATTTCTAATTGGACGCCAATTAACCATCGCTTCTTCGTAGAGGTTATTTGATTCATCAAGTTGTCCATCAAGGTCAAGTTTGATTTTTGCACTAAAGTCTTCGTGGTTGAAGTAGAATTTTAAATCAATTGTTCCAATCCCCATTTTCATCGTAGGATCTCTGTCTTCAACAGATTCGTATGAGAAAGTATTAAGGGCGACAAAACCTTTTACCTCAGTATCGAGGGCAAAAGAATTGCTCATAATTAGGATTAAGAAAACTAAAAGAATTTGTTTCACGTTCACTCCAGCTAAAAGAAATATTACTGAAGTTGAAATAACATACTAAAATTGTAAGATAAAGTTAGATCTTGATTAGATTCAAGATGATTCGATGCGTTTAAATATATTACAGGAGAGTAAGAGGTCTTAGCGACCTCTACATTTCTCTAACATATCAAAGTAGACTTCTGAATCAGTGTAGAAGTTCTCTGAACAAGGATCGTTGGCAATAGTTCTACTCTTTGGAGCAGTTGAGCTACAAGCAGTAATAGTAAGGGCCAAGGCCAAAAGTAATAATTTTTTCATATTTGATCTCCAGTTAGAATGCTTATCGACACATGTTGGGGATAAACTTGAGTTAAAAAGGTGAAAAAGTTATAATTTCAGGCCCTTATTGGACCTTTAAGACTTCGTTTTACAACTCTTACCATCGCACTTCTTATGGGCCTTACAAGACTTAGCATGGGCCTTTTTGTCTTTGAGAGAGCATTGTTTCTTCTTGGCGCAGCATGATTTTGCCACTTTTGGGCATGATTTCTTAGAACATTCTCCACTTTTGTTGTGTGAGTGAGCGCAAGAGACGAATGTTAGGGCAAATGTTAATAGTAATAATTTCTTCATGAGTTTCTCCTCTAAAATAAACCTGAGTATATTCTACTGGAACTTGAAAAAATTTTAAAGGGGTGAAGAAATGAGCTCTTCTAAATTGAAATACTTTAGGGTGTCCAAACCACTGTGTCCCTTAGTTAGACTTCCAAGAGCATGGAGGATGGCCAAATTATTAGGAGGATCAAAGGAGCTAGAAATTGTAATTTGAAAATTCTCTTCTCTTATTTCTCTAAGAGTATTTTCTAGGGATAAGTTAAATGTGGGTTTAACGACTATATTAACGACTCCAGGAGTGGTGGTTCTCCTATCTATATTTTCATCTAGCGCGAGAGGGATATTGATTTGTTTGAAAACACTAGGCCATTCGCTAAGATCACTTAGGGGCTCTTCTAGATATTCAATTTTAGAAGAGTCGATATTTTTTAAATATTCTATTAGCTCTAAACTTTTAAATTGTAGATTGCCATCAAGTCTTAGTTTTAATTTATTAGAAATTTTTGAAGTTATTTCTTTTAACCACTTGGCCTCTAAAGATAAATCGTTGCGACCAATTTTAAGTTTTACACTCTCTTGATCTTTCCAACTTAAGAGATAATCATTGGGTGAAATTGCGAGATCTATGAAATCAAGCAGGTTGATTTTTGACTTTGCACCTAGTTCAACTTTTAGTGACATTGCTTCTTTAGCAAAGAGTGCACTAGGAGTTTTAGGAGTATTATGACTTTTAAAATCAGCAAACGACTCCATGAGTGTTTCACGGTGCAGTCCAGGTAGAGGAGCTAGATCGACTTTGTAATATCCACTATCAATTTCAATCCACTCTCTAGAGTTGAGAATGACATCACCCACAGAGATAGGTTTTATTAAAGGGCATTTAAAGTGTGTAAACTTTAAACTCATAAATTAATACCCAAACTTAATAAGAGGCAATAGAGCAGTAGATACTTACCAGTTGTGGCCAAACACTTATTCATTTTCTCATTCACTTCACCGAGCGCTACATACTTCCAAGTTTTAATAAAGAGATAACAACTAAAACAAGCAAGTAATGCCCAAGGTGATTTTAAATTAATCACCGCAAAGAAGGGCAGAAAACTGGAGGCCATAACAAGTAGCAAAGTCAAAAGACGAGCCTTTTTTTCTCCAAGACCAACGGCCAGAGTAAATTTCTTGGCCCTCGTGTCACTTTTAATATCTCTTAAGTTATTAATAGACATGAGTGCGGCCGCTATGAATCCAGGACCTAGGCCCAGAACAACTGGAGTAAGTGAGTAGTCCCCTGTGAGAAGAAAGTATGTTCCCCACACTGGAACGGGACCAAAGAAGATAAGGGCAAACACTTCTCCAAGACCAAAGTAGCTCAGAGGAAAAGGGCCACCAGTATAAGCATAAGCAAATAGTAAACTCAGGATTCCTATGATCACTATGGGAAGTCCTCCCATCAGCATGAGATAAACACCAAAGAGAGTCGCCATGATGAAGGCCAGGATAAATCCATTTCTCACTTCTTTGGGAGTTAAAAGTCCCGCCTGAGTGACGCGAGTAGGTCCTAGTCTATCGTCACCATCGGTACCTCGGATAGTATCGTAGTAATCGTTCACGAGGTTTGTTCCTACTTGTAGGAGTAGAGCAGTGATTAGGATTATAAAAAAAGTAATAAGGGAAGTTTCTCTTTGATAGTGGTGACTAATGGCGAGTCCTAAAATAACTGGTCCCACTGCCGCTGTGAGAGTTTTTGGTCGAGTGGCCATGATCCAGGCAGAAGTCTTAGTCATTGAATTCCTAAAGTTTTACAGTCTTAAGTAAATTGTAGATTTCAATATTTTTTTCGTTGTCTACAATCACTTCAATTATTTTTGTTCTCTTAACTTTCTGACTCTCTCTAAAAACTTCATCGAATTGTGTAGGTGTTTCTACTCTTTGATAATCAAGATTAAAGAGTTTGGCTCCATGTTCAAAATTTAATTCATGGGGAGTGGTGAGATAGGGTAAGAGTTCTTTATCTTTTGCAATGGGAAGAAGAGAGAAGATTCCTCCTCCTGAATTATTAACCAGCACAACACATACGGGTGCTTTTGATTCTTTTAACATTTGTAGTGAATTTAAATCATGAAGAAAACTAATGTCACCAATGACTAAAGTCGTGAACTTAGAAATTCCCTCAGCGCAACCTATGGTCGACGCGATAAGACCTTCAATTCCACTCACACCTCTATTGGTGAAAATATCAATTTCTTTTGTTTTATCTGTAGAAATATAATTATCAAAAGCACGAACAACGGTACTGTTAGAAATATAGAGGGCCGTATCACTGGCAATATTTTCAATGATAGACTTTGATATATAAGGGTAACAAAGAGGAGAGTTTTTAATCACTTCTTCTTTCTTTTGAACAAATTCTTTCCAGTCGACTTTTATAGGACTACAGCTTTGTTGTAGTTTCTCTGTAAGTTGTAAGCAGAATTGATCTACGTGAGAGACTATTCTAATATCTGTATTTTGTGAGGGATCTTCTTTTTGATCACTCCAATTTACACTAATCAATTTGATCAATGGGTTTTCGCTTAGAAATCTATAGTAATGTTTACTAGTGGTACGACCACCGAGGTGAATAATTGTTGAGGGAATATTCTCTAAAACCTTATCGTAAACTTCTTGATGATCAAAAGTTGGAATCACATTATCTTCTAATGAGTAGCTATACTTTAAAGAAGAAGAGATATCTAAGAACACAGGCCAATTCAATTTCTTGATAAATGCTTTTATCTTAGACTTATCCATGGAACTTGGAAGCTGACCAATGACCAGTAGACCACGTTCTGAATGTTTTACTATGTCACTAATTTTATCTACAACTTCAGAACTTAAACTCTGCAGGGGAGCTAAGTATTCTGTTTGCAGTAGAATTTTAAAAGTTTCTCTAGCTCTTTCAATATAAGACTCACTAATAGGGGCCTTCGTTGAGTCAAGGGGTTCTCTTAGTGGAATATTTAAATGTACCGGGCCCTTAGTAGGATAGAGGGATCTAAAAATAAGGTGATTCACTGTATTTCTTACAATATGTGGTTCAATTTGTTCTGTGGGTGCACCAAGACAAGCATCTGCTCTAACGTGTGCTCCATAGAAGTGAACTTGATTTATAGTTTGATTGGCATCACTAGTAGAGAGCTCAATTGGTCTATCTGCTGAGAGAACTACCATTGGGATAAATGATTTCTTCGCTTCAATGATTGCCGGCATATAATTGGCCAGTGCTGTTCCTGAAGTGCAGATAAGGGCACTTGTTCTACCAGTTCCCTTGGCGTTACCCAGAGCGCGGTAGGCCTGAGCTCTTTCATCAATACCTAGGTATAAATTAACATTGTCTCTTTTTAGGAGTGAATTTACTAAGGGAGCATTTCTCATGCCAGGAGAAATATAGAAATCTACTACGTTTGATTTTATGAGTTCGTCAATGATGAGCGATGACCAGAGATTTGAGAGGTTATGTGCAAGAAGCATGGAAGACCTACAGTGTAATCTCAAAGTTTTTCATTTTATTTTGTGTTTCAATCCACTCATTCTCAGCGTTACTACCTGTCACGAGTCCACAACCACCAAAGATATGAAGTTTATTTTCTTCAGTGAGTGCACTTCTGATGGCCACGGCAAATTCACAAGAATCTGCAGAGATATAACCCATAGGGCCAGCATATAAACCACGATCAAATGGTTCAGTCGCTTCAATACACCTCTTGGCCATATCCCAAGGTCTTCCGCCAACAGCTGGTGTTGGGTGAAAAGTATTAAGAAGAACGGCGAAGTTACTTCTTTCTGGGAGAGTTCCACAAATGTGTGTGTGGAGGTGCTGAATGAATTTTAATTTTAAAATAGACTCTACGTTTTCAACCTTAATGATAGCACCAAGACCTGAGAGTTTTTCTTGAATCTCACGAGAAACAATTCTGTGCTCTTCAAGCTCTTTAGATGAACTCATAAGTTCACTTTGATATTTTAAGTCAATACCAAAATCAGTTGAGCGTGGTCTTGTTCCTGCTAAACAGTCGAGTGAAATTTCTCTCTCGTTTAGTTTAAAAAGCTTTTCAGGAGTGAAGCTCATGAAAACTTTCCCATCTCCCGGATCAAGATACATTAAGTAACTATCAGTGGCATGTTTGATGTTTTTTTCAAAGATCGCCATAGGATCAGCTGATCTATCAAACTCAACGATTTCTTTTCTTGCTAGAACAACTTTTTCTAGAGGAGTTGTCTCTAGGTTTGTTAAGCAAGTGTTAATCATTGATTCCCACTGAGGTTTCTCAGGGTAATTTGAAATAACTTGAGATTTAGTGGCCCCAAAGTCATGTCTAATAAAGTTTAAATAGGCCTCTAATTCAAAGAGAGCATTGGCCCTTTTATCTTCAGAAGTAATAGACTTCTTATTAAAGATGACTTTTAAAACAGTGAAGTCTTTCGTTGTTTCAAAAACAATCTTAGGCAGTGTAAAGTGACATTCGTCAAATCCTGTCCAAGTCTCATCTCTTTTTCCCGTAGAAGTAAATCTCTGGGCCCCTAGGAAAGTAAGGTCGCGATCACCTTCTATAAGTCCTAGAAGTTTATTGTAGTCATATTTCTTTGTATAAGTAATGTGTGAGCCAATTCCTAGAATCTCTTTTGAACTATCTTTGTTTTTAAAGTAGTTCAGAGGTCTATGAATGACGTGTCCAAGAAGATTGGAGAGATTCGTCTTTTCAATTTTGAATTTATAAGTGACAAATCTCTTCTTATCTTTAGAAAGTGCAACAAAGTCCACTTGTTTCCAATGATCAGAGAGTTGTCTTATAACTGAATGTTTTAATTCAAGAAGATTTATCATCTATTTCTTATCACCAATATATAAATTAGAAATTCCAAAAGTTAACTCTTGAAAAGTTGCATTTTTAAATCCAGCTTCTTTCATCCAGCTTGTAAATACAGCGCCGTAGGCAAAATCTTCAACAGTTTCATTTAAATATGTATAAGCATCACTATGATTTGATAGTAAATTTCCAACAAAAGGAAGAAGGTGTCTGAAGTAGAACATGTAAACTGCGTTTACAATCTTACTCTTAGGTACGCCAAATTCCATGATCATTACGCGTCCGCCTGGTTTTAGGACTCTGTAAATTTCACGCAGTGATCTTTGTGGATCTGGAAAGTTTCTAATTCCAAAACTAATTGTAACGATATCCACCGATTCATCGGCAGCTTCAAGATTACAACCGTCTCCAATTTCAAGAGTAATTTGATCTTGCTTATTGGCCTTTACAACTTTCTTCTTTCCAATTTCTACCATACCTCTAGAGAGATCAATTCCAGTGACTTTGCTAATTCTCTTAGATTTAACCAGTACTAAAGGTACATCACCCGTTCCAGTTGCTAGATCTAGGGCCAAAAGGTTTTGTTTTATTGGAAGGTTCTGTATGAACTTTCTTCTCCAATAAATATCAACACCACAGGAGAGTAACTTATTTAATAAGTCGTAAGTTCCTGCAATCTCGTCAAATAATTTCCAAGATTCTTTTTTTCGGCCTTGAAGAGCTGAAGTCATAATTGTCCTCATTTTGGTATTCACAGGGCCAATATATAGCGTTTTGTGCCTAATGTTGCAAGTCTCTTCTTAAATTTCTGGTAATGACTTCACGCAAAAAGCAATGTGAAGAATTCATTTCTGTGTTTTTTCATTTACTTTGGGGCGTTTGGCCGTTAAAAATTCTGTGAACTCATAGCTATAAATAATCATATGTTACAAGACTTTTTATCGACAATTCCCCTGAAGACCTTAAAACATGTAAAGAACATGGATTTAAACATATCTTCTAATAACTGCAATAATGCTGTTAATGAGCTGCTACAAAATAGCGTGCTTGTTGGTGGAAAAAGGTTGAGGCCTCTTTTGACTTACTTAGTGGGAAACCTCTACGGTTTGGAATTTAGTGCACTTGATCCTTATGCAAAGTCGATTGAGCTTGTTCATGCAGCGAGTTTATCTCACGACGACGTCATTGATAATGCCACTATGAGAAGAGGCGTTCCCTCTATTAATATTCAAGCATCAAATAAGAAGGCCGTACTAGCGGGAGATTATCTTCTCGCTGACGTCATTGTTAATTTGGTCAGTGCTGGAAACCTAGAACTCGTAGGTGAAATGGCGCAAGTGATTCAGGATCTTGCTGAAGGTGAGTGGATTCAATCTGACGCTATTGAAAATCGTGACTATACAAGTGAGCTTATAGAAACTATTGCTATAAAGAAAACGGCCTCAGTCATGAGCTGGTGTTGTTTTTCTCCTGCAGTTCTAGCGGATCTTCCAAGAGAGATTATTGAAAAATCTCGTCAAATGGGAATTGATCTAGGAATTGCCTTTCAATTGATGGACGATTGTTTGGACTTCTCTAAGGAGTCTCAAAAAGATGCAAATCTTGATTTAGATAATGGTCTTGTAAATGCAGTTCTCTTTCAGTGGTTAAATTTTAACCCTGTTGCTTTTGAAAAATATAAATCGGGAACTGATCTTTCTGAACTCTTTGATGGAGAAAAGATTGATAAGGCAGTGGAAGTGGTAAGAGCTACGGCCATGAGTCATATTGAAAGTGCCAGAAATCTTCTAAGTGAAATTGAAGCGGCCCTTTGTTCTAATGAAGAAGAACTCAAGACCTTTACTAAGAATAAGAAACCTATTCTCTATATCTTTGACTACCTCACACAGAGACGTCACTAACTCTAAAAATCCTAAAAACTATTTAGTTCTATTTCTTTCGCAATATACAGTGGGGAAGTAAGTTAAAGACATCGTTAATTGCACGGCGACAACGCTCTTTTCCTTTGAAAGTGACTCTTGGCAGGGCGCGCTTAGAACTATTTTCAAAAATAACCTTGTCATCACTTTGCGTTCTATTGATACGGGAGCGTTTAAGAGTGACTTCTACATCACAGGCCTTGTAGACATTTTCTCCCGTTCTATTCCAAGAAAAATTTAAATGAAAATCTCCCGTGATTATTTTTCTACGAGGACCTAGAAAGCTTGTCTGGTAATTTCTCTCCTTTAAGAGATCCACCACCAGATCTTTATAATTCATATCTTCAGAAGACTTAAAATTATCTACAATTTTTACGCGACAAGTGTCGTGATTAATCTTGTAGTAAATTCTCTCCTTGGCGTTAAGACTAACGCTTAGGAGAGAGATGAGAATTATAAGAACTGTTTGTAATCTTCTTGGCATGCTTGCTCCAGCTCTTTTACTTCTTTAGGAATCATGGCAGTGAGATTCTCATGTCCACTTTCTGTAATAAGAATATCATCTTCAATTCTGATCGCCAGTCCTCTCAGCTCTGGTGGGATATCTTTATTATCATTTTGAAAGTAAAGACCAGGCTCTATAGTGAAGAGCATTCCTTTTTCAAACTTAATAGGTTGTAATTTGTCATCATTATAAGGATTTTGATCGTGAACATCCATTCCTATCCAATGAGAAGTTGAGTGGGGATAGAACTCTTTATAGAGATTCTTTGCTATCATTTCATCCACACTTTCTTTAAAGAGTCCTAAGTGTCTAAGCCCTACGCAGAGAGATTTTACGGATTCCATGTGAACTTCTTCTAGAGTGTGTCCTGGAGAGCTTATATCAAAACTCGCCTTCATCGCTTTAAGGACAATTTCATATACTTCTTTTTGAGTAGTTGTAAATTTTCCATTAACCGGGAAAGTTCTTGTGACGTCACTGGCATATGTTCCATATTCACTTCCCGCATCGATTAAGAGAAGGTCTCCATCTCTAAGTTCACGGTTGTTTTCTATGTAATGCAGAATCGTTCCATTATCGCCACCTGCCACAATTGAGCCATAAGCTGGATCAGTGGCACCATTTATTTTAAAGACATACTCCATCAGTGCTTGAACATCAGATTCGTTCTTACCTGCACCCGCTAAGGCCATGGCCGCACGGTGGGCCTTATTGGTGGCAGCAGCAGCTTTCTTCATTAAGAGCACTTCGTTTTGATCTTTAATCAGACGTTGTCCTTCAACTATAGGATTCACATGTCTAAAGGCCTTGGGAGTAGGAAGCTTTGATCGACCTCTAGGATCGAGATCTTTTACTATCCCTCTAACTTTCATAAAGAGCTCAGTGTTATCAAAGAGATCAATAAAGACTTCTTTGTGTCCTTTTAATAGTTCTGGCAGTGTCTTATCAAAGTCTTCAATAGAATAAGCTTCATCCATATCAAAAATGTCTTTTGATTTTTCAGGTCCTAGTCTCTTACCCATCCAGATTTCTTGCATTCTGTCTTTTGGACGAACAAAGAGGTGATCTTTCTTTTCTCCGTGGGGAGTGAGTACTAAAATAGCATCGGGCTCATCACAACCTGTGAGATATTTAAAACTAGAGCTTTGTCTGAAGTTATATTCTGTATCGTTTGATCTGGTTTGGTGACTGGCCGCAGGAATGATGGCCACGCCATCTTTTAACTTTGAAATTGTGTTAATTCTGCGACTCTTAAAATCTGTAGATTCCATAAATGATTCTCCTAAAAATACTATTCTAAGAGAATTTTGATCAATGGCAAAGGTAAAAATAAAAAGACCCCTCACTATGAGGGGCCTTTCTTGCTAGGTGTCTAGTATCAGATTATTAATATTAGACTAATATGATGTTTTAATTATCTTTGTACGCAGTACTGATTTCTAACAGTGTTTCTTTCACACTTTCTCACAGCTTTTCTACAGGCCTGAGCTTTAACTCCAGTTCCTCTAGCTCCAGTTGCATTTGCAACGTGAGTTTGAAGGAATCTTCCGTTTCTTCCAAGTCTATCAACAGAACAAGACTTAGTTACGTTTCTAGATTGACCACCACCACGTCTCTTTACACAACGTGCTTGACGATTTTGACCTCTTCTATGTCTTCTTGATAGTTCTCTTTGACAAGCGTCAGCTGAAGCGCGACATGACATTCTTGAAAATGATTCTAATTGTCTATTATTTCTATTCACAAGGTCATATGAACATTGACCATTATTTCCGCCTCTTCTTCCTTCTACGTGACAAGTAAGGTTAGAGAATCTGTCCCATCTTCTTCTCTCTCTCATCTCCTGCCTACATTCTTGCATAGACTCACGGCAAGCAGATTCTTGATCCCAAGAGAAGTTGTAGAATCTTTGAACTGTATAATTAGATCCTCTGTCATTGTCTTGTAATAAGGCCGTACAAGATTCGGCACTAGCGTTTGCTGCTGCAAATAAAGTAACTAAAACTAATAATAATTTTTTCATCGAATTTCTCCCTCTTCGTGTTTTGTTAATTTAGTTTTCGCTGATTGGAGGAAATGTGGCAACAGCACTTTCTAAATAGGGCTTATTTTTATGCAAATGTAATACTTTTTTATGAGATGTAAGTTTTTACATTTTTTGTGAAAATTGATTTCTGGCTAAGTTATTGATAATATTACTGGTGTCAAAGTGCGCATAGGGTCACCTTGATCCTTTTGTGAAAAACTGACATTTAAGAGAATATTAACTTAGGAATTATTACCTTGTCTCTATAATGAGAAGTGTGTAGTTAGATATTATTTATGGTTAATTAAGGTGTTTTGGCTTTGAAACTCATTTTCTTATTATCTATTCTATTCATAATGAATCCGCTTAGGCTCCAAGCGGTAGAGAATATATATATTTATAGTTACTATAAAGACCCTCCTTATCTCTTAGCTAATAGGAATGGACTCTTAAATGACTTCACTAACTCTTTGAACCGACTAGCAGCAGGGAAGTTTCATTTTCTCTTTGTTCCTGCCAATAAATTACGTATTGATCTCATTTTAAAGAATCAAGAAGAAGCTATCATTCCCTTTGTAAATCCTTTCTGGGTAGGGGATTCAAACATGTCGAAGTTCCACTGGTCGAAACCACTACTTCATGACCAGAATATACTCATCTCTAATAAGAGTAAGAAAATTGAGGTAGAAAAATTAAGTCTTTTAAAGAAGGCATCGCTGGCGGGTATCTATGGACATCGTTATAAAGTCCTAGGTGAATTTATCAGTAAAGAAAATCTTATTCGTAAGGATTATTCTCAATTTTTGCAATGTCTAAAGCTAGTTTCTAATAAAAAAATGGATATGACAGTCATTCCCGAATCCATATATAAGCAACTCATTCAACAAGTAGAACTTAGGGATGAATTATATCAAGCGAGAGATCCGCTCTTTGTTTTTGATAGAAGAATCCTTATGACAAAGTCTCTGACGAATCACTATAAGGATGTAATGGGGCTTATTCACCAATTAAGTAATGATCAAATGTGGAAGAAAACTATTTTGAAGTACCGCTTGAAGATGCCTTAGATTGATCTATCCTACCAAGAGGTAGAGTAGATCAACCTTGGACTTTTTGATTTATTTAAATAATTCGATAACTCTGTCTTTACCAATTGTTCTAATGAAGCCTGCTAGTTTTGGACCTTTTTCTTTACAGATAAGTTTCTGGTACATAACTGGGAAGACATCATTGGGTTGTACTTCAACTGAATGAATGATTTCGTACATCTTCTCGTGTAATTCTTTATCAGTAGAAATAGAATCCCAATCGTTAGTCATAAAACTTACAAATGAAGTCATAAATTCTGTCTGCTTATCATCACAAGAATATTCAACAGCAGATGTGTTAATTTTGAATTTGAAATCCTCTGGAGCGTAGTTCTCTAGCCAGTAGAGAGCACACTTACTTCTCTCACTAAATCTTCTCTCGTCTCTTTCATTTTTAATTTCAGAGGCGTAGAAAGATCTAGCTTTATCAATATTTCCATCATTAATTTGGAGAATATTACAAAGGTGTCTAAAAGAAGGTTGGAATGGACAAACTGCTGGTTGTTCACCAATTTGAGAGAATTCGTAAACTCTCTTGGCCATATTTACTTTCTTCTCGTTTCCAGCTTCTAATCCGTATGCAAGACGCTCTTGTCTATCAAAGTCTTCATAAGTCTTAAGAACATCAAGATCAAAACTTACTGAGAAATCAACATTTGTCTTATAAGAAGCAAATGTCCATCTCACCATTTCTGGCTCGTAAACTTTTAGTACGTCATTTACAGTGACTAAGTTTCCTGAAGAAGATGACATCTTTCCGCCAGCTCCTTTAATGGAAACAAAATCGTATTGCAGATACACAGGAGGTTTTCCTCCAAATAATTTAACGATATCTTTTGCCGTTGTATAAGATCCACCTTGAGAAGAGTGATCCTTTCCACCTGGCTCAAAATCAACAGATTCATAAACCCAACGCATGGGCCAGTCTACTCGCCAAGGAAGTTTAACCTTGTCCGTTGTGTTGAGATCAATGACACCTTCATAGTCATGGTTCTTATTGCGATAAGTGATTTTACTCTCTCCGTCCCAACCAATAACTTCAGTCTCATCTGTCTTATATTTTTCACAGTAAACACTTACTGGGTAGTATTCGTCACCGTAAGGCTCTTTTCTATGCTCATTTAAAATAGCAGCGATGTCTTTTCTCATATTAAGAGCTTTCTTAATCTGATCTTTGTAATCACCCGCTCTATATTTCTTCGCTTGATAGATAGGCTCAACGTCAACGCCTACTTTCTTAACTTGTGCTTCGTAACTCACTTCGTGGTGAGCAGCGTATGACTCTTCAACTCCGTATGGATCTGGAGTGTCTACAATAGGTTGGAACATGTATTTAGCGAGTTCATCTTGCTTAGGCATATTCTTTGGAACTTTTCTAAATGTATCGTAATCATCCCAGCTGAAAATAAATCTTACTTTCTTTCCTCTGGACTTAAGGGCACGGGCGACTAGATCAACTGTAATTGTTTCTCTAAAGTTCCCAAAGTGAACGTCACCTGAAGGAGTGATCCCACTAGCAACAGTGTAAGTTTCTTTATCGCCTTGTTGTCTGATTATACGATCAGCAGCGAAATCGGCCCAGTGAATTAGTTTTGGTTGATTATCTTGACTCATTTTGTCATTTCCTCATCTTTTTTAAATCTAGTAATTTTCTAGTATTGACAACGGTGGAAAGATTACCAAATTGTACTCAAGGCGAAAAGCCCAATGTCAGTTAAATCAGCTAGTTTTATGGAAAATTAGCGCAATTGACGAAGCTTTTAGCAATTTGTTTTAATGGAAGCGTACCCAGGGACTAATAATGATTATTCAATTTATCTTAAAGGCCATATTTTTCTACTTTGCTTACAATCTTATCAGAAGTTTAGTGAGAGGATTTTTAGCAAAACCAGCTGATAAGAATGTAAAATCTAGACCTCATCAGGCTCAGTCGAGTCATAATTCTGGTGAAGTTTTTGAGGCCGAGTATAAGGTTGTGAAAGAGGAGAGTTAATTTTGAAATGCTTCTCTATAATTCTTTTCTTAATATCTATTACCATTTCAACAAATGCCAAAGTCTATAAGTCTAGTGACCAAACTTTCAAGTTAGAACAACTCTTTGATACTGAGGGGAGAGTTTGGGGATTTGATTTTCTAAATCAAAATGAAATTCTCTTTACTCTTAAAACTGAAGGTCTACGACACTTCAATTCTAAAACTAAGAAACTAACAGAAGTTCTAGGCGCACCTAAATTTACAGCAAAAGGTCAGGGGGGAATTCTTGATCTACAAATTCACCAAGGTTACGTCTATATCACCTATACCTGTGAGAAAAACTCTCTCTACTCCACTTGTCTGGGTAGAGGAACGTATTCAAACTTAAAACTCAAAAACTTTAAAACGATCTTCACCGCTAACGCCTTTGAATCCTCTGGAGAGCACTTTGGCTCGAGAGTGACCTTTGATCAGCAAGGGCATCTCTTTATGAGTGTGGGGGAGCGTGGTAAGCGCCATAAGTCACAGTCGCTAAAGAGTCATCACGGAAAGATTCTTAGAATGAATTTAGATGGTAGTGATTTTAAGATTTGGACTTTTGGGCATAGAAATCCCCAGGGAATATTCTTTGATAGAAAGTCGAAGAGACTATGGAGTAGTGAATTTGGACCTAGAGGCGGAGACGAAGTGAATCTCATTGTTGAAGGAAAGAACTACGGATGGCCGGTGATTACTTACGGAGCTGAGTACTATGGACCAAAAATTGGATCTACTCATAAGGTGGGAATGGAGCAACCTATTGTTCATTACACGCCTTCAATATCTCCCTCTGCCATGACTATTTATGAGGGTGATAAGCTAAAAGGGTTTAAGGGGAATATGTTTCTAGCGGCACTTGGGAGTGAGTTCTTGCAAAGGATAGTTCTTAAGGGAACAAAGGTCGTGAAGCAGGAGCGGTTGCTGGAGGATTTGGAAGAGCGCTTTCGTATGGTTCGTACGGGGCCTGATGGTGGTCTTTATTTTTCTACGGATAGTGGGAAGATTTTTAGTTTAAAGTAGATTTATCGTAGAGGCCTAACTATTTAGATTATCTAATTATATATCTATAAAATCCTATTCCTTGAGATTTTTAAATTTTATTTTATGTATCAATCAAAAGCTGCCTAGTAGAGATAGGTACTTTGAGAATCAAAGTTCTTGATAGATAATTGAAATAGCAAAGCAGTTATTCACGCAAGAGTGGATTGAAACTTGAAAGTTATTATGATGGGAGAGAGAAGTGAGTAAGACTAAGCTGCCTTAATCTCTTCCACTTTAATCTTGATCTTAGAGCTACGTCCAGAAGCAATCTTTTCAAGATCTGAGTATAACTTTCCTAGAACACTTGGCTTAATCTCATTGATAATGAAAAGCCTTATATCCTTTTCACAGGCCCAGTTCATATTTGTTGGTTCATCAGCGAACTTCTCCCATTTTATGACGGCAGAATGAGCAACATTTCCAAACCTTTCTCCAAAACTCTTGAGATTCAACTCAAAGTGATTTCTAATGAACTTTATTTCATATCCAGTCAATCGGCTTGGTTTGTGAGCCAGCGCCTTTAGAACGGCACGCTCGTACTTCTCAAAGTTAAGATCTAGTGACCATGTCCCTCTAACTTTTATCAAAGGAGCGTTGACGATCTGAATTGGAAAACCAAAGCCGTTGTCGGTGTACATCTTTTGAATTTTCTTTTCACTCATATAGGCCTCTACTTGTCTAAATTAATCACTGTGATGATAAGCATGTTTTTCTCATCAAAACTTAAAACTACTCTTAGGTTCTTCTTGTCTATGGTCTTACCGTTTATTTAATAGTTCCATTCATTATATTCTTCATCAAAGGTGTCTTTTCTTTTTTCATGGTGACCAGTACTTAGGATTTGCTTCACCTCTTGACGTGTTATCTCACGTTGCTGAAGTCTTTGCTCGGCATGACCAGTATATATGTAGTTACCTGATGTGATGGCCTTGTTGATTGTATCTAATAAATTGTCGTGTTTTGATATCTTGACCATTATACGCATTGTAACTCAGTTACAATTTTCTGTCAATGTAACATTATGGTCAAATTCTTTCAATATTTCAAAATCTGCATCCTGATTTCAATTCTTTGAGAAATCTTGAAGTTCAAATCTTCAAAGGAATAAAATCTGCCGATTTAAGACAGGTACTTTAAAATTGATTGAAATTGTTAGATAATTAAAACAGTTTAAATTCAGTTAAATAATAAGGGGCATAGGTTTTATGATAATTAAAGATAAAGTACGTTTGAAAAGTAAAATCTTTATGGGGCTACTTTTTCTAACCTTTATAGGACTTGCTGTTCAAAACATTCTTAATGATGGCAAGCGAGAATTACTTATTGTTTTTTCATTTATGACACTTTTGACCGGAATAGGGGCCACTTACGCGTCCTCTGTGAAAGTGAGTAAAAGGTTGAGATTAATAACGCTTAGAAGGAAGTTGTTTGGTTTTGAATTTTCTAAAAGTGAATATAAAACGAGCTCTTTTCAGGGAATAGTGCTGATGAGTACATTGAATCTCGACTCTCGTAAAGTTTTCTATGAAATGTTCTTAGTTGGTGATGCTGCATTTGATCTCTGGAATGAAAAGCATGAGCAATTTAAAAATACAAATTCCTATAGTAAATCATCGAATGATAATCGTGGATTACTTATTAAATGCAATATTGAACATTCTGATTTAGCTGAAGAAGGTGCCTTGGCCGTAAAGTTAAGTAAGATGATTGGTTTGGAATATTTTAATTTTACGAGGGTATAGATGATGAGTTTTAAGCATATGGTTTTTATATTATTCATGTTACTCAACTCTTCTTTGGTACAAGCAAGTGACTCCGATTCATATAGATACAGTAAAGAGAAAATCAAAGATAGAAAAAGCTTAGATGATGCTTACGCTAGATTTGGGAAGATCTATAAACCTTATGTTGCTGATCAGAGTAATCTCGATATGAAAATCTCTAAGCAATTAGTGAAAATATTTACTCTTACAGATATGGCCGTCATTGAAAAAGTACTTCTATTAGAGTTTATAGGGAAGGTTGATAAGGGAGATGTACCAAGAGATACTCCTCATAAGAATTATTATCAAGAGATTTTAGAAGAAATCAATGCGATCGAGGCCACTGATAAAAGGATTATTAAAGTCCAAAAAGATATAGTAGCTGGAATTAAATTTCATATTCAAGTCCTTGACTCTTGGTTAGAAGCTGCGAGAAAGAATGAAGTCCATACTGTTAAGAACAAGTCTGGGCGTTGGGTTCATCCTGGAACTAGCGCCGGTGATAAGATATTCTATTCACTCTTTCATAATTACATTAAGAAGAATTTCTCTGAAGAATACCCTGAAAATCTAGAGGCCTTGAGTCGACACCTCTGTGTTCTTGTCTTTTAATTGAAATAGGTGTCATAATCCTTTGTCCAAGAGTACTCTAGACTTTGGTAACAAGGTTGTTGAACTTGAAGATTATTATGATAGGAGAGAAAAGTGAATACTAAAAAGAATAGGTTGGTACTTTCAATAGTCATGACTCTATTTATTGCTTTAATTCTTCGTCCAGGAAAACATGAACATCTTTTCGGCGACCTTGAGGTATCTTTAGAGGGATGGATTTTTACGACTATTCTTTTCTTTCTAAAAATGTACTTCTGGCTGGCAGAAAAAATGATCAATCAATACGGAAAAAACATAAACTTCATCTGCCCTTCTTGTGAAGCAGTACAAACAAAGCTAGACAAGTCTAAGACTCATCATTGCTCGCCTTGTGACAAAGAGCTTGTTAAGCTTAATGGTTTTTATGATGGGAGAGAGAGAAGTGATAATGAATAGTTGTTTAACATTTTAACTCTTCAAGAAATCTCTTCTATTTCTTAATCATATGCTTTTCAAAGAAGTTAGTTATTACGTTAAGATCTACTTTTGAAGTTATAACTTGATCAATAATGAATTTTACAAACTTAGCGTTTGAAGCATTAAAGTTGTATCCGTTTATTTTAATAAAAACTACGCTGGCGAGAAGAGCGATTCTTTTATTTCCATCTAGAAAACAATGATTCATACACAAGCTATGAAGAAGTGCTGCTGCCTGTTCAGATAGTGAGTTATAATAACCAGATTGTGGACGTAATAATACGCTAGAGAGAAGACCCATATCTCGTACGCCTTCTTTTCCACCATGAGTTAAGATCAATTTTCATGCAGGTAGATAACTTCTTTAATTGATAGGTAATTCATATTCTATTTTGCTAATTCAGAAAGAGCTTCATCGTATTGAACAAAGACTTCATCCATTACATTTTTAAAGGCGGGTTTTACAGACTTCTTATGAAGAAGGTCAGTAATAGCTTCATTTAAAAGTGTTGTAATGTCTTGGCCGCTTTCTTTCGAAAGTTCTTTGATACTTTTATACAGTTTCTCGTCTAATTTTGAACTGAAATTTATAGTTGTTGACATAGATACTCCCTATATCAATATTTTATCATGTCCTGTCAGGCTTGTTCTAGATTTGACCGGATACTAGTATGTAAGTAGCTGATAGAAAGTAAGTATAGGTCGCAACAACTTCTTTAGCTTTATAAACCGAACTAATTTCCCATAAAAATTATTAATACTAAATTCAGGTATGATCTATTAAGAAGAAAGGTCGGAGATACAATGATAATTAAAGTCGTACTGGTTTTCTTGGGTATAGTTCTTACCCATCAAGCTTATTCAGTTGAATGTGTAAAAGGTGCCTTAACTGTCATAGAAGGCCTAAGCTCTATTGGTAGGGCCACAACTTTTGCAAAAATGGGTATAAAGTTGGCCGGAAAAACTGAAAAGATGAGTGACTATAAAAGGGCGCAGTTTTGTAATGAGAAAATTGCCATGAAAGGTATTACTGCCCAAGCTTGGCGTTGTAAGGATGGAAGTATTACCTATGATCAACCGAAATCAACAGGTATCGGTGGGTACAATGGTTTTTGCGGTGAAACTGCAGCTTCAAATATTCTTCACATGCACTGCGGACTCATGGCCTCACCTACTAAGTATTGCAACTCGTTTACAAAGGACTTTACCCCAGGAACAAGAGCTGGCTCATTAAAGACGGGTCTAAACTCTATGTTTAAGGAAAATAAGCCTCTATGCCCAGAAGGAAAATGGGAATCGTACTCTTCTTCAGGTAGTCCTGAAGAATACATTCAGTATCTTCTGGGAGGGCTTAAGCAAAAGTCCAACTTCACACGGACAAGAGATAGTAAGGGGAAGGTTAAAATATTTCCTTTTCCTATAATGATTGAAGTTCCTCCAGTTGGGAGTAAAGGTCTACACTGGGTTACGGTATTAGATGTTATCGGATATAAAAAAGGAAAAGATCTCGAAAAGCAAACTGGCTGTGAAGTGATGATTAATCATTGGGGAGATCAATATAAGGTTCCGTGTACTCGTCTTGCTCTTTGGGCCAAGAGATCTGGTTGTGGAGCTGCTGGGATGGTTTGTGGAGAGTATCCACGGGTTAAATTTATTCCTAAGTAATAGGGGTGATTTTTAATGTAATAGCGTTTGTAGAATTTGATCATGACTCTTAAAACAACTTGAAGTCTTTGTTCTCATCGCCTGTCTAAAATAGTTAAAGAATAGATTTCGGTTACCTGCATTCATGGCACTTCTTTCATTTAAAAATATATCTGCCTTTAGGGCATCAGAAGACTGAATTAATTTTCTAAATTGTCCGTATTTTATAATAGAACTCTTTTTGGAATAGTGAGGGAGAATGACCTGCTCCCAGAGAAGAAAGACTTCTGTAGGATGCATACTAGAAGGGACTCTTTTAAAAGCTTGATCAAAATCACTTACACTCTTACTCTTCAAAACTACTTTCACCCAGTCTAGCGCCATCTGTTCATGGCCTTTGGAATGAACCGAAGCAAAGCTTTTTTGAAATTTTACTTTATATTTTAGGAGAGTTTCTCCATCAAGATTTGCATCCATGTAATTGAGAGAGAGTGCAATCTTTGTATCGGCCTCAAGGGATTCATTCATTGATATGGCACTTAGTATAGGATCAACAATCTTTTCTTTCTCTAAGAATTCTTGTAGTGATCTTGTGTTAATACTGTCTTTGTAAAAACCTAGTTTTAAGAGAGAGCTTCTAAGAATTCCCTCTTTTTTAATTATTGCTCCTGCGCCATCTGAAAAATTCTTCAAAGGTAGGATCAAGTCATTCAAGCTTGCGCCTGAGAGACTTTTCCGAACTTCTTTTAAAACGTTATTATATCTTTTAAAGTTCCTTGCACTTTTAAAGTTCTTGTAGGACTTTTTTAACTTACTAAAGTAGGTTATTCCTTTGATATACATGACTGTGGGAACATTTCCTGTTGCAACGACAGATATAACGGCGAGAACTGGAAACCCTGCATTTGTAAGAATTGCTGGTACGATAAATTGAGCGACATTCGTAAAAACTCCGAACATGACTAGACCAAGTCCATTCACTCTCGTTAAGACTCTTAGATTCTTTACCTGCTTAATCATAAATGAGCTTATCTTCTTCCATTTTAAAGCAGAGAGCATTTTCTTTGTTCTAGATATATGTGAGGGACTAGCATTTGCTAGTCGCAACTGATCCGTAATAAGCCCTTCTGTGATGACCTTTAATTGCTTCTCCCATTTCTTTTTAAAGATAGGAGTCTCAATCTCTGTCAGATCCTTCTTTCTAAAAGTCTGAAGAATTTGTTCTTGGGCCTGAATCATAAGACTATTAATTTTAAAGCGAATTTCTAAGTCATCTACACTGACGTCTGCCCTTGATATGAGGGGGAAGATGAAAAGTAGTATAAGTAAGAAGTTCTTCATAGTGATTTTTCGGTCTTTTTCTTAATAATCTGTACTTAAACTGTCGATTAGAAAGTATGAAAACGACCATTGCTCTGACTATATTAGTCGGTCTATTCTCCTCATGTTCTAATTCCCAGTTTCAAAATACTAGGTTGCCTTCGTCTGTGTCTAAAACGCAGCAAAGTTGCTCTGAGTTGATGTTGAGTTTTAATTCAATTACGTCAAAGAGCTATAGCTTAGGTGAATTAAAAGGTCTTGGTATTGAGCTTAGTAAAGTAAAGCGTAATGAAAATTTTAGAGCTCTTGCTTCTCTTAACGGAAACGTAGAAGTACAAGAAAAGACTTACTACATCTTAGCTCTTATCAAGAAACAAAATCCTGATGACACGGCCGATGAGGTCATTTTTAAATATAGTAGAATGTTAAAGGAATGTTCCTGATCTTGAAATACAACTGGGCCGTATATATGTTTTTGAGATTAGTGAGTTCAGAAATGAATGGATTTTAAAATCTAGGCATATTCTTAGAGAATTTCCATTTCTTATAGAGCTTAGAAAGCGATTTTCTTTTAATAAGCTCTTTCATTCCTTGATCGAAGGACTTTTTAATCAACTTTCCTCTTTGATTATTAGTAAAGAGCATATGAAACCTTCGATAGACTAATTTTTTAATAACGTAGTCGCTCTTGTTGAACTCTAGTGTCTTTGTCTTTTTCGTTTTCTTCATTTTTGACTCTTCAAATCCTAGAGATGAATTCTGATCAGTAGTGCTCTTTTCTTTTAAAATGTTTTCAAGAATATTACTTGCGTCCACAAGGTACTTTGCGCGTTTTTTTATTAGAAACTCTAAGCACTGTTTTCTCGTTTTCAATTCTGTAAATTTTAGACCAGCTTCAATGGTTTCTCCCAAGTAAATGGGACCAACTGTTGTGTCTAAGTTTTCTTTAATGGTTTTAATTTTATTCCAAGTAGGTAGAAGGCTTTTATGAAAGAGAGTCCCAATATCATCTACGTATATTGGTTTCTTGGCGTAGAGAAATTTCTTACTATAGCTCTCTGGCATAACTCCTCCAGCAAGATCAGCTGTACCTACTTTAACTTCTTTAAGACAACGCTTGAAAGGTTGAATCAAGATTTTAACCTTTAATCCCTGTGTTTTAAAAATCTCTTTGATGATTTCGTGATAGAGACCTGTGCCGTCAGAGTTCGTGAGACCATTCCAAGCGGGAGTCACGTAAGTGATTTCTTCTATTTTACTAGCGGACGCGAAGGTCGTTATTTGGAAGAGGAATAAGGGAAGTAGCAGCAATACTTTCATTTGTTCATACTGCATAAACTAATGTTGTGAGTCTACTAGTTTTGTTTATACATGTATTCTCTACTCAGTACCATGAAGCATGGGGACAAATTGTACGGGAAGGAGGTTTTCAATGACCATTTTACCTTTAACTTTGCGAACTTTAAGCAGACTCTCGCTCCAGCCAGAACTCACAGGTACGATCATACGACCTCCTTCTGCTAGCTGGTCGAATAGTTTCTCTGGGATTTCTGTGGGGCTAGCGGTGACAATTATCGCCTCATAGGGGGCGAACTCACTCCATCCTTCAAAACCGTCGTCTATTTTATAGGAGATATTTTCAAAATGGAGATCGTCTAAGACTTTACGCGCGTGAGTGCCCAATTCTTCTATGCGCTCAATGGTGAAGACACAGGCGCAGCGAAGGGCGAGGATAGCAGTTTGGTAACCTGAGCCGGTACCAATCTCTAGGCAGCTGTCTCCCTTAGTTAACTCTAAGGCGTCCGTCATGAAGGCGACTATATAGGGCTGTGAAATTGTCTGACCTCTACCTATAGGCAAAGGGCCGTCGTAGTTTGAACAGCGTTTGAGATTACCTGTGATAAATTTTCTTCTATCAACACCTCTTAGGGTCTTGTAGTTAGCGGCCCCGGGGAGATTCATATCTAGCGGAGAGTGGTGCAGGTGTTTAGCTCTAGTATTACCTTTAGTATTTCTCTTGGCCGTCATATTCCCTCGCAGGTTTATGGGAGAAGAATTCTTTGCTCTTCTATTATAGCATTTAAGCCTAAGGGGAGAGTGATTTCATTGAACTTGCTTCTGTGGCATAATTTCATAAAGGACAATTCATGAACTTATATTTAAGATTTATCTTTCAATCAATCCTCGCCATGTTCTCTTCCAAATTAGATATTAATGATGTGGATAAGAGATCCATGCGTGTAATGCCGCTAGATTTGGATGCGAACTTTCATATGAATAATGGGGTTTTCCTCTCTATCATGGACCTAGGGCGTACTCGTCTGAGCTTTAGAACTGGTCTCTACACTCAGTGTAAGAAGAGAGGCTGGGGCTTTGGTGTTGTGGGTGGAATTAGTATTACTTACTTAAAGAGTTTGGCTCCCTTTCAGAGATTCACTCTGTGTACAAAGCTTGCGGGACACTACGACGGTTGGTTCTACATCGAACAGAGGTTTGTTTCAAAGAAGAAGTTGGTGGCCTGTGCTCTAGTTAAAGTCGCCTTTCTTGAGGGTGGAAAACGTGTTCCCACTGAAGAGATTGTGGCCGCTATGGGAGTCTCTAATATTGGTGAGAATATGCAATATCTGGAACACTTGTATAAGTCCGAAAAAGAATTTCTCAATCATGTGAAGAATGATTACTGAGTAAAAACAGGTGTTTCAATGCTTGAAACACTTATTGCTGCAGGGTGGTGTAAAGAGTACACTACCCCTCGATATAAAAATTGTTTAAGAGTATATTGCCTTCAATTTGAAACTTAATTAAAGGTAATAAATATGAAATCTCTCAGATTTTTCGCAATTTTATGCACGTTCTCACTAGTCAATTCTTCTATTTTGGCCATGAGTTGTCCCACTCCACATTCTAAGTACCAAGATCTTTTAACAAAGCTTAAGAGTGTAGAGGAAGAGATTAAAAACTCCGGTGGTAGTCACTGTCAATCAATCGCTGAGAAGATGAGTGAAGTACGTTCTGTGTATGAGAATGGACGAGAGGTTTTTACTATTCTTGAAACTTCTATCTCTCCAGTTGAGGGAACGAGAGAGCTTTCAAATGAAAATATTGAAGCTGTTAAAAATTATGGATCTGAAGCGATTAGTGTTGTGGGAGATCTCATTAGTAAAATGAAGGCAGAAGATAAGTGTCTTAGTGAAGATCAACAAGATAATACTCTAATTGCAGTTTCAAATGTGATTCAAGAAGTGACGAGTGTGGCCGCTAAATACACTGGACCATATGGTGTGCCACTTAGTTTAGGTGGGAATCTAATCGCAGGAATTCTTAGAGGAATAGATAGCTTTAAGAAGGCGAGTTGGTTTAGTAATGGTTATAAATTTACAAGTGAAAATGATCGTCTCCTTTTTACTAAAAATCTTTGTATTTACCATGACATCAAAAGTGAAGTCAGCAATTACATTAATCCTCTAGATAGAATGGTTCAATTAACGGCACTTAAAGTGGCGCTTAAGATGAAAGAGTACAAGACTGTTCGTTTCTACCCCGAGGGTAAAACTCTACAAGGGTTATATAAGAATAGAGAAGCGCATCTTACAATCGTTAAGGAAAATTTAGCAAAAATCACAACTGCAAAACTTAAAATTGAAAATCCTTTTGATGAGTGTATTGGTTACGCTAAAGTGGCCCACGATCCTATTCAAGGAATTCATGGCGTTCATGCAATGTTGCTTAAAGGACTTGAGGGTCTAACTGGTGAAGCTGCAAAACCTGCTGAGCGTTTGACTAAGTTCTATGACTTTATCGAAAGTGAAAATGGAGTTCCTGAAGAGGAAGGTTGTTACTACTTTACTGATAAGCAGATCTTAGTGCAAAACCTAAAAACGAACTCAATGTTAAAGAGATACTTTCAAAAGGTGACTGAGGTTTATAGTAACTCTATGGCCTTTGTACAAACGCAAATTAAAGAGCGTTACGAACTCGATTATGGACAGTGGCTCATGAATACTTATTCAAAACTCATTTGGGTTGAGAGTGAGCTTTCCATGATGACTGGAATTTTGGGACTAAAAGTAGAAGAGTATAATAAGATTTTAAATGATGCTTTTGAGCTTTCAGTTAAGAAGTACGAAGAAGTTATAACTAGTTTTGAGTTAGACGTTCTAAGCGGGGAAGTGGCCTCGGCCTCTTTAGAAGAGGCGCTATTAAGTGTGCAAGAGTCGATTCAAATAAGAGTTGATCTAAATCTTGATATCAATAGAGAGTCTAGTACTTATCAAAGAGAAATTATTCGCATTCAAAAGCGTTTGGATGAGAGGTTTCTTGAGAAGCTAGCGCCTAAGTTTATTGATTTCTACATAACGGATCGAAATGTCCTTTTAAAGAAGACAAGAAGAGAGATTCACTCTGATCTTGGAGATTTCTATGATGATCTTGATCAGGACTTTAAATCTCTTAAAGAGTACTTCACTTTTATTAAGAAAGATAAGTCTCTTGATCACGCTTATACTTTTGCCAAAATCGACGGTCATATTCAAAACCTCTTAGCTGTGATGAACTCGCACTTTACAACACAAGTTTATTGTAAGTACTTTGAGAAGAATGGATTTAGGCTCGACAGAATTAAGAAAGTTTGTGAAAGCTCTGTCATGCTTACTAATAAGAGTAGTGATGCTCTTGATTTAGAAAGCATTAGTGATATCTACAATGTCTTAGGTGAGTATAGAGTTTACGGAGAGTGGGCCAAGAAAGAAGGTATTATTGATAGCAATAGTCTTGGAAGTATTCTTTTAAAGCTTGAGGATTGTTATAAGAAAATTGAGCTTGAATACTTTGATAAACTTTCGAAATCTAATGTTAATTCAAATAAAGAAACAGAGCTTCTCTAGTCTCTGTTTTATATGCTCTTGGAATAAGATGTCAGGACTTTTCTTAAGTCTTGATATCTACCAGGTCTCATCTTCTTTAAGTACTTGGTAAAAAAATCTGTTTTTAATTTCTTCTTTTTTGAAAGCTCCTTGCACATATCAACTGTGTAGTAAGAAACTTTCATTTGTCCTTTGAATAACTTCAAACAATGAGGACGGTAATCAACACTATCGACTCTTTCAATAATATCTTGAATCAAAGCACTTTGATAATCATGAAACTTCTTTGGATAGCGCTTAATCATTTTTAGTGCTGCTTTAGTTTTTCCTCTTTGCACCAATATAACAGCATCATTTAAATCAAGTAGGTGAGACTTTCTGTACTTGATAAAGAGTAGGCGTATCTCTAAAGGGAGAAGTTCTTTTGTGACAAGAGTATTTAAGCGGATGAACCTTAGATAGAAATCCATGATGAATTGAGGTTCAACTTTAGCCAAGGAGAATATCCTTTGATCTTTAGCAAGTTCTGAGTAGCACTTATGAGCGCCAGTATCTCCATTTCTCTCCAATAGGAAGCAGAGGCGATCTTCGTGTTGAAAATCTGGTTTTTCTTTGTAGGTGAGCGCTTTTCTATAGTAGTGAAGACTCTCTTTATAGAGTTCTTTTTCGTAGAGCTTTTCAGATACGATTAAGTAGTTTTCAAAGTATTCACTCTTGTGTGCATTCTTGTCTTTTAATTGTTTTATAATTTCTCTTTCGTATTTCGAATAAGTTAGTAGGTCCTCTTCAGCGAAAGTTGAGGATAGGAAAACAAGTGTGATTAAGAGAATTTTCATCATGATTTATTTGGCCTGTGTTACTTTAGGAGTGTTGATGCATTCTTGGTTTTGTTCACCTAGTTTCTTACAAACACCTTGTTGTTCAATGGCATAGTCCATATTGCGGCCATCTTCTTCGTCGTAGAGTTTAAATCTAGAAATACTTTTAGACTTTCCCTCTTTCATATAGATCACTCTATCTCCCACGAGTTTCATATAGTGGTTTTGACAAGACTTACCTGGCAGTGTTCCATCAGCATTTCTACTGGTACTTGAGAGGTTAGGATCACGAATACAGAGAACTTTCTGTCCATCAATATTCATGGTTTTATAAGCGGTGACAGCATGACTTCCTACTCCTCCTGTGAGGCCTATGTAGGGAATCTCGTTGTGTTTCTCTACTCTTGTCATCACTTCTCTAAAGACTTCTGCATTATTACTTCCCTCAACTTCTGTGAGGTTGGCACCTCTAGCGGTAAATCTCTTTGGATGAGTTTTAATAACATCTACAAACTCTTCGTGGAAAGCGGGATGAGAGGAGAATTCAGCTAACGACTTAAAGCCTGGTATGGCGCGGGCCTTACCTCTATGAATATCTCTTATGATTTGTAGGTAGTACTTTTCACATTCTCTTGAAGTTGTATCGGTTTCACAGCTCTTTTTATACAAACTGTCTGTTGCACACTTGGCGATTCGTTTACTTGAGAGTTCACATTGTTTGGCGTTCTGGGGACTCTGAGAGGCATAACGGCAGGCCGCTTTTTCGGGAGCTCCCTTTTGACAGAAGTGTCCTAGCATATTGAACTTTTGACTGGTGATGGAGTGACCACGACAAATGCCTAGAGTATTAGGGTAGTTGATATAGCCGTGTTCTTTTTCGTAATCTGATTTCTCATCAAAAACTTTTGTGGCACAGAGGGGACATTGCTCTTCGCAGCTCATTTGACCCACGAGCTTAGTAAAGTTATCTACTGCCACAGTTTTTTCTCCGGTGGGAGGAATTTCCGCGCAGCTCTTATTCACTTCATTGTTTTGATCTTTCTCTGAACAGCTTTTCTTATGTAAGTTGTGAATTTGTGAGGTGTAATCTTTTTTATACTGCAGAGGTGAGGAACCTCCAGGCATTTCACAGGCGGTGAGTATGAGTAGAAAGAAGATTGAAATGAAGCTAAATTTCATTGTGGTTTGCCCGATCTAAAAGTTGATTGATTTCATTATACAAAAGAAATTAGTTTTGTTTAACTGGGAAGTTTAATCTCTATATAAGTATTTGAAAGTACGCATTTGTTTAGAAGTAGGTTGAAATAGGGGTGATAATAATAGATGGCATTTGATAGGTGCCTGTAAGCACGAAAAGTAACCGCGTACCTTTTGCTATAATAAGGAATGGCGAGTCTAAAGAAAATTATCAGTGAGAATGTAGAAGGAAGTTTCTTTGTGGATAGCACTTGTATTGATTGTGATGCCTGTAGGAAAATCGCTCCTTCAAGTTTTGTCAGAGGCAAGGGTTATTCCTATGTCCTAAAACAACCCACAAGCGTTAGAGAGAAAATGGAAGCGAAACAAGCGCTGATCTCCTGTCCGGTGGGAAGCATCGGTATGCAAGAGAAGGAGAGTTTAGTCGAGGCAATGGAATCCTTTCCCATAGATCTAGGGCACGATATTTATCTCAATGGTTTCAATCATAAATCTTCCTACGGTGCTGATAGCTACTTTATTAAAAGTGATCTTGGGAACTTCATGGTGGATGCTCCCAGATTTAATAAGACCTTAGTTAAAAAGATGCACGAAATGGGAGGATTAAAATTTATCTTTCTTACTCACAAGGATGATGTGGCCGACGCAAAAAATTATGCCAGAGAATTTGGTGCTAAGAGAATCATTCACGAGGATGAACTCTCAGCACAACCAGATGCTGAAATTGTAATCTCTGGCAGTGGCGATACTCTCATAGATGACTTTATCATTATGCATACGCCAGGACACACACGCGGACATATGGTATTAATTTGGAAAGAGCAGTATCTCTTTAGTGGAGATCACTTCGCTTACAGTGATATAAGAGGGGATTGGAGCTGTTTTAAAAATGTTTGTTGGTATAACTGGGAAGAGCAAATTGAATCAGTGGAGCGCTTGGCAAGGTTTCCTAAAATCACCAATGTGTACCCAGGGCATGGCCGTAGAAACTCGGTAACTCCGGGGGAGTTTCCAGCAATTATCCAGCGGGTTGTGGCGTGGATGAAGACTTAGTATTATTCTTGGCAATAGCGAATTCTCTCGCAATTAAAAAGAGCGGTACCGTAAGAGAGATAGCGATAATCAGTCCAAAAACTAAATAGGCCCACACGTGTTTAATTTTTAATCTCATTGCTTCATGAATCATCCAAACAGCGATACTTGCCGTTAAGAAGAAGATGTCTAAGGTGATAGAACGTGAGGCCGGATTAACCCAAGTGTCTTTCCAAAAATCGATATTGGTTTGAATAAAACTTCCACTAATATAGTGAACATTTTGATTCATACAAACTACTGTGGCACTAATTCCGAGTAACAGGTAAATCCAACATCTTATTTTCGCACTATTTTCCATGACTTAGTTTAAGCGAAGTTCTCCTTCATTGTCCAAATATGAGACAGGGAGGGGAATTCTTACAATGAAACCCCGTAATTCCAGTGAGTTGATATAGTTGGTCCATGAAAAGACTCACTCTCGCACTCCTATTGCTCTTAAGTACTAACTCATTCTCTATTTGGAATGGAAAGATGGCATCTGCTGGACAATTTCCCGCAACCATCTACTTTAACGATTGTACTGGGGTCAAGGTTGGAAAGAGGCTTTTTGCTACGGCCGCGCACTGTGTGTTTGAAAGTAAAACGAAGAAGAATAAATTCAAGATTGGATCTATGCTCACGATTGGTTTTGGAATTAATAACCAAGATAAGAAAGATGCCTCTTTTAAAACAAAAGTAAAAGCTATACATGTACATCCTACATATTTAGAAATGAATGATAGACGTGATCGCGCACTTGCTTCTGATATAGCCATCTTTGAAGTAGAAGCTTTGACTGAAGTGATAAGTATTGCAAAATTTAATTTTAAGAAACCTTCTGTTTATCAAGAAGTGATGATTGGTGGTTATGGCCTGAAAGGTCCTGATTCTTGGGAATTTAGTAACTTCTCTGGATCAGTATTAATTGAAGGAACTGATCTACTCTTTCTCGGATTTTCTAAACATGAAATTGATAACGTATCTCCAAATATTATAGAATTTAGAGGCCCTGGCGTAAGTATGCTAGGAGTGGGTCCTGAGCCTTTACTTGATAGAGGAGACTCTGGTGGTGCTGTTTACGATGGCGCTGATAAGAGAAATCTCACAATTATTGGAATTAATAGCACTTCTTCTTCAACCAGAATGAATTGTCGCTCCACTAGAATTGACGATGAATCCAGCAATCACGTGGGCGAATGGATTAGATCTGTCTTGAAATAAATAGAATACGATAGAAATTAAGATATTCAATACTTACGTCCCTCATGATTCATGCATAGGGGCCTTTAACTCCATAAAGATTTCACATCTACTGCCCATTTCTCCCATTCATGCTAGTTTTCTTCACAAAAGAGGGAGCAATATGAAAAGTACAATGATTTTTGGATTGATGGTTCTATGTGGATCAATTTTCGCAGCTGAAGTGGATACGTTCACAGCGAGATTTGAATACTTCGAAGATATCTCAAGCGTAGTCAATAGAAAGGCCAATGAGTCGATTAAAGCGGCCGTTGCTAAAACGCAATCACTATCTGAATGTACTTCTGAGAAATCAGAAAAAGTTCTCTATAAAGAACTTAGAAAATTCTTTGCCAATCACACTAAAGGTAAGTTCTTAATTGATCTTCTTCACTCTGATGAAGTCTTTAAAAGAATCACTCCTTCTCTAGATTCAATATATTCAGAATGGGAACCTCTTGATGGACAAAGCCTCGGAGGTATTTTTGGTTTTAGAAGAAAACTACCTCTAAGTCCTCTTGTTAAATTTTTTGATCGTTTTATTGGAATTGATAAGTTTGAGCATATGTTTGGAATGGGACGTAGATACTTTTTAAACTACTACTTCAAAGGTCATAGCTTAGAGAAAGTTTTAAAGCGTGGAATCTTTGGAGAGAAATTTATTCTCGGTGGATCAATGATGGGGACAGGAGTTTTCTCTTTTGGTGATCTCTCTGCAAACTTTAATGGAATGAGATTTTGGAACCACATGTTGCAAAGAAGAGATGATGTTCTTGGTTCTGAGTATAATGTAGGACCTTATATCCTGTGTGAAAATAATAAGTTTGTTGTAAATACAATTAACCCAGTTGATTTTAATAACTACGTTGATCCTTCAATGGATGAGAGCATAAATTGTCCAAAGTTTGCGACTAAGCGAGCGGTAAGAAAGTATAAACGTGCCTTGAAGGAACTTGGCGTGACTTGTCCAATGTCGAAAGCGGACCTTGAAATTGCGGTTAAGAAATACTCAGTAAAAACTTCTAGTGATGAGAAATCAAAGAGTATTTCTCATTGGATTTTAAATACAGGAATTGTTGAAGACGTTTCTTACTTTAACGAATTTTAAATATGACTAATTTTAAAGAACTTAATTTACTCCCTTCTATTCTTAGTGAACTCACGAAGAAGGGATACACTACGCCCACGCCAATTCAAGGGGAGAGTATTCCTCACCTTTTGCAAGGGAGTGATCTGCTAGGTATTGCGCAAACAGGAACGGGTAAGACCGCGGCCTTCTCACTGCCTATAATTCATAGACTTTCAAAAAAGAAAATTGAATTAAGAGATAAGCAGGTGCGAGCACTAATTTTAACTCCTACCCGTGAACTGGCCACTCAGATTGATTCTCACATTAAGCTCTACGCCAATACTTTAGATATATTATCTGAAGTTGTGATTGGTGGAGTAAGAAAAGAGCTACAAATAAAAGCGCTAGAAAATGGAGCTGACATTGTCATTGCTACTCCAGGAAGGTTGATGGATCTCATGCGCGGAAAACACGTGGATCTTAGCAGTCTTGAAATCTTTGTCTTAGATGAAGCGGATATGATGCTGGATATGGGATTCTTGCAAGATGTAGAAACTATTTCTCAGGACCTACCAAGTGTTAAACAAACTGTCTTGTTTTCGGCCACTATGCCAAAAATAATAGAAGATCTTGCTAAGAAGTTATTAAAAAATCCTAAGAAAGTAGAAGTGACTCCTGAGTCGTCTACATTAGAGAAAATATCTCAAGAAGTTTTCTTTGTACTAGAAGACGATAAATTGTCTCTACTTACACGTGTATTAGAAGATACCGATATCTCCAAAGTTCTAGTCTTTTGTAAGGCCAAGTATGGAGTGGCGAATGTGGTTGAACACTTGGTTCGCTCTGAAGTTTCAGTAGGGGAGATCCATTCCAATAAGTCGCAAATTGAGAGAGAAGCGGCACTTAAGGAATTTAGCGAAGGAAAAATGCGCGTACTCGTGGCCACTGATATTGCCGCTCGCGGAATCGATGTCTCCAAGGTAAGTCATGTGATTAACTTCAATATGCCAGAAGACGCCACTAATTATGTTCACCGCATCGGAAGAACGGCTAGAGCAGGGCGCTCAGGTAAGGCCATTTCTCTGTGCGGCGAAAAAGATCTTCCACTGCTTAGAAATGTGGAAAAACTCATTAAACTCACCATCCCTAGAGTCATCGACCAACCCTTTCACCAAGAATTCGTTGTAAAACCCAAACGTAAGGAATGGGCCAAGAAGAAGCGCAAGCGCTAAGCTATTTGCGCTAGCTTTTGGTAGACTAAATGACCAGAATCATGTTATTTTTGACCCTATGAATGATAAAAAAGATAACAAGAAAGATATGCGTCCTAAACAGGATATCCCTTCAATTTTAGCCAGACTTCACAGACCTAAGAAGGTTGTCGTGACAGCTGGTATGCCTTACGCAAATGGACCTCTCCATTTAGGACATTTAGCAGGAGCTCACGTTCCCGCTGATATTTATGCCCGTTGGATGAAGTTACTGGTAGGACGCGACAATGTTCTCTTTGTTTGTGGAACTGATGATCATGGATCAACTTCTGAAGTTGCCGCCAAGACGCAGGGAAAAGAGACTAAAGATTTCATCGCTGAAATTCACGCAAAACAAATTGAAACCATGAATAAGTATTCTATCAATCTTGATACCTATACAGGAACTTCAAGAGAAGAAAACTTTGAGGCGCACAAAGAGCTTTGCCAAGAGTTTCTACGTGATCTACATAAGAACGATATGCTCACTAAGAAGAGTAGTAATCAGTGGTATGACACTGAACTCAATATGTTCTTACCTGATCGCTATATTCAAGGAACTTGTCCCAATGAGAATTGTGACAATAAGAAGGCCTATAGTGACGACTGCGATGTTTGTGGCGCTCAGTATGATCCTAGTGAACTTAAAGATCCTAAGAGTACTGTGAGTGATGCCACTCCTATTCTTAAAGAAACAGAACACTGGTTCCTAGATATGTGGAAAGTGACTGATCAGCTCATTGAGTGGTTAGGAACAAAACAAAAGTCTTGGCGTAAATCAATTATTCAAGAAGTCATGGGGACAGTTTACCCTTGTGTGAGTTTTTCTAATACAAGTGAAGACACTTATAAATCTCTCAAAGCAGATCTTCCAAAACATAAGAGTCGTTACGCTCCTGGAAAGAAGGTTGTCGTACAATTTGAAAATCTCTCTGATTTGAAAACTGGACGTGAGGCCTTAGAAAAAAATGATATTCAATGTGAATTACTAGACGCTTGGGCCCACCGCTCAATCACGCGTGATGTTTCATGGGCAATTCCTGTTCCTACAGATATAGAAGCAGGCATGGAGAATAAGTCTCTCTACGTTTGGCCTGAGTCACTCATTGCTCCTATATCATTTACAAAAGTGGCCTTAAAGAAGAAGGGACTCGATCCTGAAACTTACAAAGACTACTGGTGTGATCCTGAGGCGAAAGTTTGTCAGTTCCTTGGAACTGATAACGTTTTCTTCTACGTGCTCATGCAAGGGGCGATGTGGTTTGGTGTACAAGAGGATCCATTCCGCCAAGCACTTCCAAATGAATTACAACAGACAGAAATATTTAGTAGTTACCACCTGCAAATAGAAGGGCAGAAGATGAGTAAGTCTAAGGGGAACTTCTATACTGGTGATCAGTTAGTTGATGAGATGGGCTACACCGCTGATCAGGTTCGTTACTTTCTTGCGAATTTAAGTTTAGCAGAGAAGTCTTCAAATTTTGATTTTGAAGTTTTTAATAAGAGAAATCAATTTCTAGCTGGACCTCTCAACGCTTCTTTTGAGAAACCAATTTCAGCTTGTATCGGTAAGTTTGATGGAGTGATTCCAGATGGAAAACTTGTTGGTAAGACAGAGAAGGAAACTTTAAAAATTGTACAAAGTTATACTCGTTTCATGGAAAAGGCAGAATATCCAAAGGCCTTAGGAATGGTAGAGAATTATGCTCGTATCATCAATGGGCTCTTTAATACTCATAAGCCTCATGATGACCGCTTTCCTTTAGAAGACAGACAAGATGCGCTTTATTCAAGTTTCTATATTTTAAAAAATATTGTCATCATGCTCTCGCCATTTGCGCCTGAGACGATGGAAAAATTGAGACAATCCTTAAATCTTCCAGAGAGTATTTACTCTATTGATGAACTGGGAAAACCTCTTCCTGTGGGACACAAGATAGGTGAGCAACAGGATTACTTTCCTGCTGTTGATACAGAAGAAACTAAGTAAGAAGAGTAAATGGATAAGTGATGCGATTTTGGTTTTTAATAATTCTATTCGTATCACTTCCAAGCTTTTCTAAGTCACTTACTGTCCTGCACACAAATGATCTTCACTCAAGATTCTTAGGCGGGACAGATTACCAGGAAGGTGGAGAGTTTAAAAAACTTGGACACTACTCAAAACTCTCACATCTAATAAAAGAAACAAAAAGTAAATTAAAAGACCAACCCTCTCTCTTGGTTGATGGGGGAGATTTCTACTCCGGTTCTCTCTTTCATATTCTAGGACCGAGAGAAAAGATAACTTTCAATCCTGAAATAGATTTCTTCTTATACAATAACTATGACGCTACAACGCTGGGCAATCATGAATTTGATGCCAATGAAGTTGGTCTCTCTAATATGTTAAGCAAACTCAAAAAAAGAAAGAGTACTTTTAGAATCGTCTCCACTAACGCGGTAATTTCTAAGAAATCTAAACTCTATTCTTTTAAAGAAGAGGTCATTGTTAAATCTCTTGTGAAAACTCTTAAGAACGATACGAAGGTTGGAATCCTAGGACTACTTGGTCCTGATGGCAGTCGTGTGAGTCGTAGTGGTAGAAGCGAGCTTACCTTCAAGGGATATAATGAAACTAAAGACAAAACTAATTGGGATGAGTTGATTTTTGAATTGCATAGAGAGATTAAAAAATTAAAAAAAGTAGGTGTTGATTTCATCGTTTTACTCATGCACGGGGGAGCCCCTGAAGATATAAAAATTGCCACCAATGTGGATGGCATTGATCTAATCGTTGCTGGTCACACTCATGAGGTTTATGTAAGGCCCATAAGAGTTAAAGATACATACATTGTGCAAGCTGGAAGTTACGCACAATTTCTTGGAAAAGTTGTTCTTGTAAAAGAGAAGGGAAAACTGACTTTAGGAAATGAGGACTTTATTCAGAGAGTTCTTCCTACTACACCTAGTGATCCTATCTTTGATAAGAGAGTAGAGAAGTATTTAGAGAAAATTAACGAGCTCATTAGTGGTAGTGGAAAAGTTGCCACAGATAAGATTTTTACAGCAAGTGAGAGTTACTCTCACAGTGGTGAGGGCTCACTACTCTATGGAACAAAAGTAGTTACGGCCATTAGAAGTAACTTAAACAAATCTCGAAAAGACAAAATTGACCTCTACTTCTCTTCTAAAGCTCTCGTTCGCGAGGGTATGCTTAAGAATAAGAGTTATAATCTCTTAGAGCTCTTTCAAATTCTTCCCATAGGTATGGATGCGAATTTTAATCCAGGCTCTCCGGTTGTTAGCTTCTATCTCTCTAAAGATGAGGTCATGAGATTGATTTCTTTCTTAGAGCTCTATTCAAAATTCTCACCACTCTTCACTCCTATCTATGCAGATAATATCTCTTTTGAGGTAAGAAACTGGGGCATTCCCTTTATCAACCGCGTGCACAGTCTAAAGATGAACGGTATCCCTTTTGAAAAATGGCCAGAGCTTATTCATGTGGGAACTAATTCTTATGTGGGAAGTTACTTGGATAAAGTGGGTAGTATGAGTTATGGATTGATTGAGTTTATCGCAAAAGACAGAACAGGAAATCCAATATTAGAAATCCCTATGTCTAAATTCAGTGAGTTTCACTTCTTTAGCCGTGAACTAGAAGAGCGTGGAGCTCTCTAGCTCTATTGCTCTAATCTAGTACTCTGGTACTTTTCTATCTCTCTAGAACTCTCATAGAACTCTTTTAAGGCCGGATGAGCTTCTTGCCAATCATAGACACTTCTAAAACTTAGCCAATCTAAAACACAATACAGCCAATCCTCTTGGAGTTCAGTTAATTTTCTTCGACTTTGCAATTCTTCGAGAGTTTTTAAAACTCCAAAGGCCCGTTCATATAATCTCTTAGAGAATGTATTCTCCCATTGGTGATCAATTTTCCAGATTTTTTGTTGAAAGAGCATAATTGAAGAGTCACACAATTCATCAATGAGCTTGAGGTTGAGTTTTTCTTCTATAGATAATTGAATACCTCTTTTTTCTAACAAGTATTCACAAATAAGTGTGGAATCAAAAATAGTAAGTTGGTCTACTTTTAAAATGGGGATTCTCTTAATAGGCCCGTAACTACCAAGTAGTTTCGCCCCTTCTGGAGTGAGTGCTTTAAGTTCTTCAAATTCATATTCTGTATTACTTAGGAGCAGTCTAACTTTTCTTACATAGGGAGAAGTCGTTGAGCCAATTAATTTCATGTTGATTCCTTTGTCTTATTTATTCTACCAATAAAGCTAAAGAAATCTAGAATTTTTTGATCTGTCTAACTACATAGTCCACTCTTTCATATCTGTATTGAATTTTTCTTTGTTGGCCGAAAGCAATTGTACTCCACGAGAGAATTCTTTTAAGAAGTCATCCCCTTGTAAAAAGAGATCAATTTCATAAGTTATTTTTTCTTTCTTGATTCTCTTGCCAATGACACCAGCATCGATCATGTCTTGTAAACAAGCCGTTTCCTTTTGACTATTTTCTTTCCACTCTGAATGAAAGCGCGGAGAACCACATAGCAGTTGATCAATAATTTGATTGGACATAATTCCAAGGTTTGCTTCTTCAAAAGCAATAGAGGGCTCTCCTCCAAAAACTTCTGGAAAACTAAAGACTGAAGCTCCGCCGTAACAGCGCCCATAAATGACACCAATTTTTGGATGGGGGTAATCTACTATATTAATACTCATGGTGGTGAGTTTTGCGATGATATTCTTATCGTTTTGATCAATTCTAGGATCTGCACCTGGTGTGTCTACGAGAGATATTACAGGAAGGCCTAGTTTATTAAAGAGTGCTAGTGCCATATTAAATCTATCAATACATCCAACATTTAAGAGGTTGGCCTTACCAGGAGGATTCATAAAGAGACCAAATCTCTTTCCATCTCTAGTGGCAATAAAAGTTCTAATCGCTTGGTTGTGCTGGGGATAAACCTCCACCAAATTGTCGGACACTGAATTTAACAGCGCTTCTTCTTTGTTGGATAAATTTAAATCTTGTTCAGAGATTTTATTAGCGACAATACTTTGAATTCTCTGATTTAAAATTTCTTTATTAAGGCAGACTTCATTAATGATGTCTGTTTGTTCAAATTGTCTCTTACTTGAGCTGATCTCTTCAAAGTTTGCGGCTTCTCCAAAGAACATTTTAAACACTTCTGGCCCTGTTAAATTTAAACTGGTTTCATCTTTTAAGCTAAGTCTATAGTCGCCACAAGCAAAGAGTAGGGCGCCAAGACCAAGGCAGCGACCCATGGCTGCAGTGATGAGAAGATTATTTTTAGCAAAGTTTCTAAGGTGGGGAACAATTTTGAAGGCGTAAGGGAAAACTCCTCTTCCTTCCATAATGCGAACACCAATACTACTAATCATAAAGATAACAGGAGTTCCTGTTAATTCCATTTCTTTTAGAAAAGCGCAAATTCTTTGGGAGTTTTCTTTTCCAAAACTTCCTCCGTAGACGCGAAAGTCGTTATAGATAATTCCAATTTTCTTAGAGTTTATAGTGGCCTTGATTGTGAAGCAGCCATTCATTTTCTTGCGATCTGGTTTGTCTAAACCAAAGAGGTGGAAGAGTTCAATGTTTTCTTCATCGATGAGACCTGCTATGGGTCTTAAGTATTTCGATTCAGTTAAGCTTGTTGGGTAAGAGAAATAATTCATGTAAATACCTCAAAAGTTTAATTGGTTAAAACTCTCATCATAGGTCGCAGGTTTATGCGCCACTTGATAAATTTATCAAACCCCATGAGTTATGCCCCGTCTTTCTCTAGACAGTTTTACAAGAAAGTTGTCGAAACCATTGTAAAAGAAATGTATTCGCGAGGTTATCACTCATAGAAGTCGACAAAATATATTCAATTTCTTTGAGCTATTTCAGGGGATTAGGGGTAAGATTTGGCCCAGAAAATACAATTTGGGAGAATTATGAGACTTACTGAGTCAAAAGAGTGGAAGTCCTTAGAAAATCATCAAAAGGCTTTAAAAGATACAACAATAAAAGACCTTTTTAGTAAGGGAAGTGATCGCGCAGAGAAGTTTCTCTTTCAAGAATTAGATCTGTATATTGATTATTCAAAACATAGAATCACTAGTGAGACTATGGATCTCCTCATAAGTCTCGCCAAGTCTAGGGGTCTAGAAGACGCCATTAACGACATGTTCCTTGGTAAGAAGATCAATGTCACAGAAGGGCGTGAAGTTCTTCATACGGCGCTTAGAAATAGGTCTCATAGAGAAATCCTTGTGGAGGGAGAGAATGTCACTCCCAAAGTTAATGCAGTTCTTGAGAAGATGAGTGCTTTTTCAAATAAAGTGCGCTCCGGTGAGTGGAAGGGTTTCACTGGCAAGAAAATTAAGAATATTGTAAATATTGGAATCGGTGGATCTGACTTAGGTCCAGTGATGATCTATGAAGCGCTTAAACATTATTCTAAAAGAGACTTAAAAGTTACTTTTGTTTCCAACGTTGATGGAACTCATATTGCTGAGGCCTTAAGAGATATAGATCCTAGTGAGACGCTCTTTATTGTGGCCTCTAAGACTTTTACTACTCAAGAAACAATGACTAATGCCAATACGGCGAGAGAGTGGTTAATAGCTGAATTGAAAGACGAAGCAGCGATTGCGGCGCACTTTGTGGCGCTTTCTACAAATGAAGCTTCAGTAGTTGAATTTGGAATTGATGCAGAAAATATGTTTGAATTTTGGGATTGGGTAGGGGGAAGATACTCTATTTGTTCCGCCATTGGTCTTCCTATTATGCTGGCGATTGGATCTGAGAATTTCTTTGAATTACTAGATGGTTTCCATGAAATGGATAATCACTTTGAGCAAACTCCACTGGAAGAAAATATTCCAGTAATTCTAGCTATGCTAGGTGTTTGGTACAATAACTTTTGGGACGCTAGCTCTCACGCCATTTTACCTTACGACCAATACCTAAGTCGTTTTCCTGCTTACTTTCAACAAGGTGATATGGAGAGCAATGGAAAGGATGTGGATAGGGATGGCAATGCCATTGATTATCAAACCGGTCCTATTATTTGGGGCGAACCTGGAACTAATGGGCAACACGCTTTCTATCAATTAATTCACCAGGGAACGAAACTCATTCCTGCTGATTTCATAGGTTTCGCAAAATCACATAACGCTCTTGGAGATCATCATAGTAAATTAATGTCTAACTTCTTCGCACAAACTGAAGCTCTTGCTTTTGGTAAGACTAGAGAAGAAGTAAAAGCACAAGAGAGTGATGAGTCTCTTATTCCTTTTAAAGTATTCAAAGGAAATAGGCCCACAACTACCATTATGGCAAAAGAGTTAGATCCTAAGACTCTTGGGAAATTAGTCGCCATGTATGAGCATAAGATTTTTGTTCAGGGAATCGTTTGGAATATTTATTCTTTTGATCAATGGGGTGTGCAGCTAGGAAAAGTGCTAGCGAATCAAATTCTTCCGGAATTAGTGGATGCTAGTGTGGAACTCTCTCATGATAGCTCCACTAATAGTCTGATTAACTATTATAGAGAGAATAAGTAAGTCACTTATTTCAAGTGTTTAGATAGAAATGAAGAAAATGTTATATGAACGTGTTCATTAATTTGCTTCTTTAATAAACAAGTTGTATGTATACAGCTCAAAAGGAGCATTTATGAAAAGTTTATTTCTATGTATTTTTATCTCTCTGTCTTTCAATCTCCAAGCATCTGAACTTGATAGTTTAACTAGACGTTATGAACCGCTTAAAGATTCCACGGATTTCTTTAATGCTGAAATCAATTCGAGAATTCTTAGAGTTGTTGCAAAGGCGAATAAGAAAGATTTGAATGGAGAAAGTTGCAATCCTAAGTCTCTTTTAAAATCTACTCGAAATATTCTGGTCGCAGGAATTTCTGGTATGTATATCTTTTCTCCTTTGCAGAAGATTGTAGATAGTAAGAAAAGCGTAGGCTTTGAGCGTTTAAGAACTAAGCACAAAGAGTCTATTTACCGCTTTATAAAATTCTATCAAAAACCAGTTCTCAAGGCCTTTCCCCTTAGTCCCATTATTAAAATTAATGATGTGATTATTGGCGGAGATAAATTTAGTCACTTCTTTAATTTAGGGTATGAGTACTTTTCTAAATTACAAAAAGGAAAGAAAACTCTTATTGAAATGTTGGAGCATAGTAGAAGTGTTGAAGAACATTTCTGGGGCGGTCCTACGACTTCAGTGATCTCCATGGGAGACTTGAGTACGAATTATCAAGGCCTGAGATTCTTTGGTCACTTAACGGGAGTTGGAATTGATCCTCTTACGGGAGAGGCGAATTCTAAAAATCCTATTGTCACTTGTGTTGATGGAGAGTTCGTTCAGAGTCGTCTGTTTGATTTAAGAAGCTACGTTGATCATGCCTGGGATGAGGGAATCAACTGTAATAATTATCACAAAGTTAAGTATGCAGACCTAGTGACTCTTGCGGTAAATACCTTAGAAGAGTCGAGTCCTAAAGGTTTTGCTTGTCCCGTCAGACCTACTGACTGTAAAAAATTAGGTCGTAAGTATCAATTGCACGGGGAGTTCTTCTTACACGCAATGTGTTTGTAAGAAATTAAACCAAAAAAAAGCACAATAGGTTATCCATTGTGCTTTCTATATCTTCTGAAATTTATTTCTCTATTTAGATTCCGCTACAATCAGCTTCGTCTGTTCCTGCAGTACATGCACTGAAACTTGATCCAGGTCTTCCATCATCACATCATCACATGAGTTATCGTTAGCAAATTGACATGAATTTGCCAGAGTTGTTTCTGAACAATCATTCTCATCTGTTCCCGCAGGACATGCACTGTAACTTGAACCAGGTCTTCCATCATCGCATGAGTTGTCATTGGCAAAACGACATGAGTTGGCTCCACCATCTCCTATTGTTCCGCCTGTCCAGTCTGACCAATCAAATGGATCAGATGAGTCACTATAGTCATTTGTATCAGCAGGTAGTTCAGGACATTCAAGACCGTTTAATATACACACTTGGTTGATTAGAGTTACATCTTCTCCTCTACATCCTTCATCAGTGCAAACATTTGATACGCGACATTCACCTTCGTAAACAAAGTCATCATCTCCTCTTACAAGGATCCCTTCAACTTCTTTAGTTGTTAGATTAAATACCGCTGAACCAGAGTTACCACCGTAAGTATCAAGGTTCGCCACAAAGAATCCATTGTCGTCGATTTCTCTAACGTTAGCTCCACCTGAAATTTTAACAGGAAGTCCTACTGGGTGACCGATAACAACTAAGCTATCACCAATAGCTGCAGTACCTTCTGTTCTAACTTTAAGAGGTACTCTTCCTAGCACTTCTCTATCTAATTTTATGATGGCCCAGTCTGGTCCCGATCCTTCTTGGTCACGACCAAGAATTTCTTTACACTTATAAACGTCATCTTTTGAAAAGTTTGTATTAACATTTCCTGCTTTTGGAACGTTGAAACCAAAAACAAAACTCGTGTCAGTACAATCACTTTGATTTTCAATACAGTGACCAGCAGTTACTATTGTATCTGGACCCACTAGAAAACCTGAACAAAAACCAGGATTGATTTGATCTTTAAATGGTTCACTTGCGCAGAGGTTATATGATTCTTCAAAAGTAGAATCTGTTACGCTGTAGTTCCCTTCAGTATCTTGAATGAGTATTTCATTCTTCATAAGAGCAACTGTTGAATCTGCTAGAGCAAGTAGAGCAGGATTTTGCACTTGATAGTAATCTAATCTATTGTCTTCTCCGTAAACCAATTTATCGATTTGACTTAGAAGTTTATCAGTAAACGGTGTAGCAAAAGTCACTGAGATTAGTGTCGTTAGGACGATGGCCGATTTAGAAATACTTGTTAATTTCAACATTGAGTTAATCCTTTAATAATTTCTTAAAATTAGTTAGAAATAATTAACCCATGGGGAATGATGCGACTAGCAAAATTGTGCTTTGTGAAAAAATGACAATTGTTTACTTCATCAATACGAGAGTATCGAATAGGATAAAGCTCTAACCGTCTGAAAGTACGGTGTTTAGTCTAGCAGATAATTGATTTCAATTCGTGCCACTGGGGTGATTCTCTCGTGAGAAATAAGATCGAGAATCAACTTGCCCTTGCGGTAGCGCAGAAACCACTGCTCTATTCCAACGTCCTTTCTGTGATGATTAACCACTGTTCCATCTTGATCATAGAAGAGAGCATAGGTTTCTAAGGAATCAGAGTTAGAGTCTTGGTAACTAGAACTTAGATCAAAGGGTTTAATTCCAATGAGTTTATAAATTCCCTTCACCTTGTCTGTGGCCCAAGGACGAAACTTACTCTTAAATTCAGCGCTCTTTGAAACTTCTATAAGTTTAGAGAGATCAATATTGGCGAGAATTAAATTCAAATTTTCTTTTGAAGTGAGTTTTATATTTATTCGTTTTCCGTCCCTAGATTTTGAAATGAATGCTTCTTTAAAGGCATAGGCATTTTTAAAGTCGTAAGCTTCACGGAAATTAGTATTAGTTAATAAGCTTTGATCGTAGTCAGTGGTCTCTCTTGGATTGTCTTCGCGATTTTGTCCAACATAGACACCATCGACTTCAAATTTACTTAAGTGTACTTGGTATTTTAAGAGATCTTTATAGTAGAAGAAATTCATGGGAACAATTTTACAAGTCTTCTTCTTCCAATAAGAGAGACTGTTTTGATCATAGAAGGGTTTTGGTGGATAGAAGTGTTTGGGAGCTTCCACAGATGCTTCTGTGTCGTTACAAGGAGTTTTTACGTAGATCAGAGGTGTTTTAATTCTGTTATAACCAGATTTAAGTCTAGTCTCTACTGGAAATTGGTCGTATTCAATTTTACCAAGGTCATAAGTAATTTTCGTTTTAGTAAAAGCGCCTGTTTCTTTTAAGAGGTCTTTATTGATATCCGTTATTGAACAATTGTTTATAAGAGAATCAAAATCGTTATTTGAAAACCATCTATATTCTTTTTCAAAATACTTTGACCACAGAGAGACAACTTTGTCTTTTAGAGTTCTTGAAGTTGCTACTTTTGAAAAAGGTTCTTCATAGAATTTTGATATTCTATTTTCTACAAAGAGTGAATCAAACGTGTCGTTAGATTTATTATATTCTTGGTACCATTGATCCATGATAGATCTTGGAATTTGAAAATATCCTTTCACAATTCCTGGCCATTCAAATTCAAAATTTCCAGGACCTCTACAATTATTCGTAATGATCATTTCATTTAATGGGTAGCGCTTATTCTTTCTTTCAAAGAAAATAAGCTCTTCATCCACTGGAAGAATTTTTGCCCTTTTAAAGACAAAGGATTTTCTCTCATACTCATTTAAATGTCTCATGGTTTTCTTTGTGCAAAGTCCCGGATTTTTTTGGAAGACTTTCCAATAGAGGTTTTGCATTTTAAAGGGTCCAACTTCTATTTGAGAAGGAGACTTGTTGCCGAAGAAGTAGAGATAGAAGTTCTCCTCTTTCTTATAGAGAGCAACTCTTGAAATTTTATCTAGGTTTATATATTCATTGGGTATATAGGCCAATTTATCGTAAGCGAGTTCACTCTTATCGATAGTTTGATCTAGAAGCATTTTTCCTTGTCTTCGCTCGTTAGAAAATATCCTCTTTACTCTTCCATTAGCAATATTTGATAAACCATTTGCAAAAGTATCTCTTAGTTGTTTAAAAAGCAGATCAAACTTAGAAGTCGTAAAGCGCTCTAATTTTAAATGTGTTTGAATAAGTCTCTTTGAGAGGTCTACTCCCAGAAAGTAGGCGGCATGATTCTTTAAAGTCGCTAGATCTATTTTTTCTTCCAAGAAACCATCAATTAAGAGTTGTTGAATACTATTCTTTAGAGGCCCGAGATTTTCAGGCCATAGGTGAGGAAGATTTGTGAGATCACTGGATTTACCAATGGCCTGTTTAAAGGGAGGATCTTTTAGAATCCTCTTACAACTTATCGTGTTCTTTATAAAGGCACTTTGTAATTTTTGAATCACTCTAGTGAGCATGGAGTATTTTTCACTATACTCAATATAGAAATTTGCACTGGTGATGGCCTTAACTCTCTTAGGCAATTGCCACGTTTGGTGAATGGCCAAATTGGGGTTGAGGGTTTCAATGCTAGCTTTTGGAAAACTTGATTGGTGACTTTTCTGCTTAATGAGAATAGGGGAAAACTTGAGCTCCGCTAGGCTTTCGCTAGTTGAGTAGCGCAATTTTACTGAAAGATTCTTAAAGGGTAGACCCTTCATTACTTTAGTAAGATTTACGGCAAAAGATTTTCCCTTATTTGTCCACTGCCACAGGCCTTTCTTATACTGGGACTGCTTTTTTAGATTATAAACTCTAAAATTATTGAATTCATGGGGGGAATTGATACTTATGAACTGGCCTGAACTGTAGGAATCTATCACTCCATTATTGACTTGAGTATTTTCGCAAATAAAATGGAGTGAAGCCCCACTATCTAAGCTTAGAGTGATTAGTGCTAATATCTTTAAGGCACGAGATTGACGTGAAGTAAGAGACATCAGAAAGTTCGATAAATTTCTCATAACTAAATTATAACTTATTGTTTATACGATATGTAGAGGAAAAAAGTGACCAATTTAATATGAAAAGCTACGTTATAAATTTATTTTATATCAAGTAAAAATGTTATTTATTATACTTATAATTTAATCTCTTTATAATACAAATTACTTAGGCAGAGTTTGAAATACTCTTTAACTGGAATCAATTATGGAAAGTCATATTTATCATTCAAAAGTTGTGGATAGTAAAGGCCTCGTTGATTGGACAGAGACTGAGAATCGTACATGGCAAACACTTATTCAAAGACAACATGAAGTCATACAAGGAAGAGCGGCTCAGAGTTTCTTAGAGGGACTAGAGATATTAAACTTTACCAGAGACCGTGTACCTCAAATCTCTGAAATAAATCTTGTCCTAAAAAAATGTACTGGCTTTAGTGTTAAACCAGTAGCAGCACTCATTCAGCCGCAGGAGTTTTTTGAATTATTGGCCAATAAGCAATTTCCTATGGCCACATTTATTAGAACACCACAAGATCTGGACTATATTCAAGAGCCGGATGTCTTTCACGAAGTATACGGTCACACTCCCATGTTAACTAATCCCGTATTTACTAGGTTCATTGAACAATTTGGTAAGCTGGCCCTTAGCTTGGATAAGAAATATAGAAGAAAACTTTTTAGACTCTTTTGGTTTACGATTGAGTTTGGAATGATTAAAGAGCAAGGAGATACTAGGGCCTATGGTGCTGGGATATTGTCTTCAATTGGGGAAACTCAATATGCCTTAACAGATAAGTGTGAACATCGTGATTTTAATTTCTTAGATATATTGAGAACTCCTTATAGAATAGATATTATGCAGCCGATCTACTTCGTTTTAAATCATATAGAAGAACTCTTTACTATTTTTGATATGAAGGTAGAGTCGATTATGGAAGAAGCGCTTAGACTTGGTGATCATGCACCAGCATTTGAACTCAAAGGCAAGACGCTCGATACTGAAAGTGGATCTATGGGGGAATAGTTTATGAGTAATGAAATGGCAAAATTAAATAGTGAATGGAAAATTCAAGACAATTGTCTTGTGAGAGAGTTTAGCTTTAAAGGTTTTAATAAAGTTATGTCTTTTACTAATGCTGTGGCCTGGATAGCGAATCAGATGAATCATCATCCGGAGATGTTAATTAACTTTAAAACTTGCAGCGTAAGGTCAACGACTCACGATGAGTGTAATAGTGTGACTGATAAGGATTATGAGCTCGCGATAGCCATAGATAAGTTGTTGAAATCTCATTGATTGCCAACAATAAGAGACATCAAATTCTTCGAAAAACCTCTCCTCAATAAATCACAACTCTTCGTTTATATTACAAAAAGGGGAAAAAAGTGACCAATTTACTAAGCTAGAGGCGCCAATCTCAAAGCAATGGTAAAATTTAGTTATTATTCAATTAATTTACTTTGGTACGTACGAGGATGTTATGAAAAAGCTAATCTTATTAAGTGTGTTATTTAGTCTCAATCTATTTGCACAATCATCGGCACCGCCGTCTACGGAACCCATCGATCCACTAGATAATTATATCGATCCTGCAACTCAATTGGATTATAAAGTTCAATACGAGAAGCTTAATAAACTACAAAGAGAAGTTCTCATTGGTCGTTGTATGATGTTCACTATTCAAAGTGAAATGGGGCAATCTGGAGAGGACGCTATGAGTCCATCTGAGATTGAAGCTTACGAAAACTTAATTGAAAACAAATGTAAGTGTATACAAGATGGTTTCACTTGGAAAACAGATTCTAGTACAAAAGGATCTTGTGATGAAGGGACAGAAGCTGAAAAGGATTTACTTCTTTATACAATGGACACATGTGTTGGCAGAATGAAGCTTACAGATGCTAGTTGTAAGAAGACTATGACTGATACTTGTTTAGCTGATTTTAGATACCAGTGTTACCAATATATGACTGAGCCCTTAGAATTTTCTGAAGAAGCTAAGCCTGTATTAAATAAATGTCAATTCTCGGATCAAACGAAGAATATTAAATTAGAGTGTCGTTCATACTGTCACACTAGAAACGTTTGTACTGTGACTCAAGAAGAATTCAAAAATAGAAAAATTGGAAATATGTATCTTCTAAAGAAGAAGTCTAGATCTTCATGTGTGAAGGGAAGTACTTACGGAGTTAATACAGATAACTCTATGTGGGTAACGAATTCATGTCACGGAGATTTTGCCCTTCAGTACAAAGACCCAAAGTGTGGATTTAGACCAACTTGTGTTCCTAAGCCACACGTAGTTGATCACATTCCAGAAGGTGGAGTTCAGACTTTAGAGATGGCCTGTAACGGTGAAGAGAATGAAGCTGGTGGTAAACAATTTTGTAAAGTGACTCCTTTTAAAGTTGATAAGAGTGGGAAACTTACTGATGAACCAGATGCAAATAAAGTTGTAACTTATGTTCGAGATTTATCTATAGTTAAGAAAATTGGTGCCGCTAAATGTAATAAGGGTGGTAACGCTCAAGCTATTGATTACAATCCAAGAAATAAAGGTCTTGATGGTGGTTGGGGAATTGAAACTCAAAACCATTGTCACGCAAGATTTAAAGTTACTGTTAAATGGGTAAGAAAGCTTTGTACTCTTGCTGGTCAAGAAACAACTTCTAAAGATACTTGTTGTAACGGTTTATACTGGGATCCAACTGCTAAGACTTGTAATGTGATTCCTTTTAATCCAACTCCACTTGATGATGAAGCACTAGTAAAATTAGAGTACCCAGGTGGTAATCAGTGTAATCCAAGGATTCCTGAGGCCGTACAAACTCTTGTTGATAAGTACTTTGTAGAGCTTGGAAATTATGAAAACCTATTCACTGTTTTAGATGCTCAGTCAGATGCAATTAGCTCGATTGAAGTAGAGAAAGCTGAAGGTGAAGAAGGCGAAGACGGTGAGTCAACAAGTTCAGCTAGTAGTGTTGAATCGAAAATCTCAACTTATAATGCTATTAAATCTCTACACGACCCTATCGTTCTCTTTAGAACTGAATGGTCAAGCGCTTTAGCACAATTTAAAGCGGCGGAAGAATATACTAAGAAAGAGTATATGGATTATGTGGCTTACCTTGAAAAAGTTGATAAGAAAGAAAATACAGCAGAAGATAATTTAGCTATTGAAACGAATATGTTCTTAGGTCTTGATCTTCAATCAGCTGCACTTAAGAATCAACGAGTTGCAAAAATGTTCCAACTCGCTTATGTGAAAACACTTAAAGAAATTTCTGATCAATATGTATTTGATTTGGAGAAAGCTGCTCACATTGGACAGAACGTTGCTTGGTACTGTGCTCACACAGAAAACTGTTCTGAGAGAAACTGGTTAATTAGAGATCCAGAAAAAGAAGAGATTGTTGATTTTCTCCACGATACTTCTTACCCATGGAAGTTGATTGAACCAAGAGGAAAAATGCTTCCTAAGATTGGTAAAGTTAACAAGTTCATGGTGGATAGAAAAGTTTATACAAACTTCGAGAAAGGTGGTGGAACTGCTAATAATACAGGGATCATGGGTCTACCAGCTTTTAAAGAATACTTCTCTTATCAAGAAGCGAAGAAAACTGAATTACCTCTTTTTGATAAGCCAAGTGGAGAAGACGGAACAAAAATTTTAGAACTCTTTAGAAAGTACTCACATGAGTTACCACTAAGAGAAGATAGTACTTTAAAAGATGATCCTTCAATGAAGGAATACTTTGAAACAACAAAAGATGGTGCTCTTGTTGGTGGACTACCACTTTACTGTGAAGAGCAAAATGATTACAAAGTAAGAATCCCAATTGGTAAAGCTGTTGAGCCTTTAAGAATGCTTCAAGTAGCAAGACTAGTTAGAACTTATTACGGATTGTTTGAAGAAATGTTTAAGGCCAATGAGAGTTGTCTTGTAGATGTTGGTGCTGATAGAGATAGTCGTGCAAGAGATCTTGATGTGAATTTAGGACTTGATGATAGACTCATTGGTAGTAATCGTCCTAATGATTCAGCCTCTGGTGATGCTGAAGGATTTGCCAAAAACATTAGTGGTTCTTTATTAGGTCACATGACGAGTTCTTTTGGGAAAACTGCTGCAGGCTCATTTATGGATAATCTCTTTGGTAAGAGAGGATCTGGAAGTAAGTTAAGTGATACAAATTCTGGTGGTGATTTAAATGCCATTAGAAAGAAGAATGCTGATAAAATTGCCAAACTTGTTAAGAGAAGAATCAAGTTTAAGAAAGATACTGCCCTTAAGGGTTATAAAGATTCTCTGGATAGTGCTTTTGGTAACTCTCTTTCAAAGAAAGCAAGAACATTCGCTTCAACTAATACAAAAGCTGGAAGTGGACTTAAAGGATTTGGCGGAAATAATAAAGCTGTCGGATCTAGTAATAGAAAAGAAGAAGGAACTAAGAAAACTATTGATTGGGGTTCTAAAAAGTACGGTGCAACTGGTAGTTCAAGAGGTTCTTCTAACAGAAATTACGGAAGTGGTTCAAATAACAACTACGGAAGTTCAAATAGAGGATCTGGTATGGGCGGTGGTTCAAACTCAGGTATGAACGGATCGGATAGAGATACAGATGATATTTTAGCAGACGTTAACAATAAGAAGTATGACAATAACGAAGAGGATTCTCTCTTTGATAGAGTGACAAAACGTTATATTAGAACGGCTTATCCAGTCCTTCTGGAAAAGAAGAAAATAAAGTAATGCATTATGATATTTAACACTTAAAATGAGGTCACCTTTTGGTGGCCTTTTTTTTGGTCTCTTTACTGGTAAATCGCTATTGTTTAATGCGTCAACGGGCCTTATTTTTAAATATCAGTGACTTAAGTACGCCTAGCAGTTGGCAGCCCCTCTGCTTCTATGATTTAATCATCCATTACGAAATTTAAAAAGCATTGGAGAATGGTGTGAGTCAAGATTTATTTGATTGGGTTTTATTGTTGGGGAGATGGTTGCACATTACAGTGGCCGTTACCTGGATTGGAACGTCGATCTTTTTCATGTGGCTAGATAGAACATTAGAAGTGAATGAGCAGTCAGATAGAGAAGGCCATGTGGGTGAGTTGTGGATGGTTCATGGTGGAGGTTTCTATCATGTAGAAAAAATGCTCATGGGTCCCACTAAAGTTCCGGAGAGTTTACATTGGTTTAAATGGGAAGCTTATTGGACTTGGATGAGTGGTACGTTTCTTGTGGCCGCAATTTTCTATACTGGTGGTGGAACTTTTCTCTTAGATTCGTCTGTTTCTGATATAACTTATCTTCAAGGCGTGATGCTTGGAATATTTTCTCTCTTTGGTTCTTGGGTCTTCTATGATCTTCTTTGGGAGAGAGAGTTTACAAAGACTAAACCTGTCATCGGACATATCTTAACTCTCGCTTGGTTTGTGGGTATGAGTTATCTTCTCTGCCACACTCTCAGTGGTAGGGCCGCCTATATTCACATTGGGGGAATGCTAGGGACTTGGATGACCGCCAATGTCTTTCTGAGAATTATTCCACGTCAATTGAAAATGGTTGAAGCTTCTAGAAAGGGTGAACCCATTAATAAGGAATGGGGATTAAACGCTAAGAATAGATCAACTCATAATACTTATTTTACGCTGCCAGTAATTTTCATCATGTTGAGTAATCACTTTCCTTCAACTTATGGACATGAACTCAATTGGTTGGTGTTACTGGTTATCAGTGCAGCTGGTGCCGCCATTCGCGAGTACTTTGTAGTGAGAATTCAAAGTCCAAAACGTGCGAAGAAATTTGCTCTTATGGGTGTTGCTCTTCTTATTTTCTCAATTGTTTTCACGAGTGAGTCTTCTATTGATTCAATGGATTCAGTAGAAGAAGTGAAATCAATGTCACAAATAATAAAAGAAAAAGTTGAAAAGTCTCAAGGTGAAACTACAGGAGTTATTTCTACAGTAGAGAGTTTTGAAAAAACGTCTATAACTCCAGTTGTTGAAAAAACGAAAAGTCTCAGTGGAATCATAAGTTTCGATGGAGTAGTGCCAAGAGGAAAGAAGTTAAGACTTCCTAGGGCCTGTGCCAAACAATATAAAGGTGATGTGTATTCCAATGAAGTGATTGTGAACAATTCAAAAGTTAAGAATGTTCTCATTCGTATCACTAAAGGTTTAGAGGGGAGAGTATATTCGGATATTCCTGAGTCGACTGTAGAGCTTGATCAAAGAGGATGTATCTATCGCCCAAGAGTGATTGCCGCTCGTGTAGGACAAAAAGTCACTTTCATTAATAGTGATCCAGTTTTTCACAATGTGAAATCTGTCACCAAGAAGAATAAGAAATTCAATACAGCGATGCCTAGGAAGGATCAGAGAATTGTTAAAGTTTTTAAAAAACCAGAGGTTTTTCTAAAAGCAAAGTGTAGCGTTCATCCTTGGATGGGAGCTTACATCGCAATTATGGATCATCCTTTTTATAGTGTGAGTAGTAAGAGTGGAGAGTTTAAAATTAAGGATCTCCCTTACGGCAAATACACCATTGAAGCTTGGCATGAAACACTGGGTACACAAACAAGAGAAATTACTGTCGGCGAAGGAACTCCCGCAAATATAGATTTTAAATTTAACAATATTTAGAGGTCATTATGATTAGTACACATATTTTAGATACACACTTAGGTTTACCCGCAGCGGGAGTCAAAGTTAGCTTAGAGAAACAATCAGGTGATACTTGGTCACCAGTTGCTGATGGAATCACTAATGAAGATGGAAGAATCGTCTATGATTGTCCAAATAATGAAGGTGTCTACCGTTTGAGTTTTCAAATAGAAGATTACTACGAGAAGAATCAACAAGAGTACTTCTTCTTATCAGTTCCTGTAGTTTTTAAAATTACAGACACTAAGAGGAAGTATCACGTACCTCTACTGCTTAATCCTTACGGATACACAACTTATAGAGGAAGCTAGGATAAGAAATGAATTCAACAAAAATAGAAATACCATATTATGAAGATTATATTTCTCCAGCTCTTAGAGAGCATCTACTTAGTTTAGGTAAACCCTATCCTGGTGTAGAGGACCTTATTGAGGTAGATCAGGGAGGGGGACTTGAGAACACTGAGTCTCTTAATTTTCTCTGTGAGCTCTATGATGCTATTAAGGGCGAATTAAATACTGTCTTAAATCAAAGAATTACAGATCGTGAATTTATCGATAAGAGAGTTAAGGCCTGTTATCAATTTAACGAGATTGCTAAGAATGACTTTACAACGAGTAAGTATAAAACAATTCTAGGCCTAGAAGACGCCAAAGGTAGAATTGTTATTGGTCCTTTTAGGAAAGACTACTACAATTCAAATCAAAAAATGGTTGCGCCTATTCCTGAATTCCTAAAGGGAAATCATGTGACACTCTTTGGACCTCCAGAGAGCGCAAAACTTTCTATTAATGCTATGAACGCTTTCCACCGAGCTTTAAAAGACGAACCAAGTGTCGTTGGGAAGTTGTTAGAAACTCATGAGAGTGTCCCTAAATGGGGAGCGGATGATGAAGATTCTAAAACACCTCTTAGAAAAGACTTGGCACTAGCGGGACAAAACCTAACAGAGTGTTTCGATGGAACGCTAAAAGTAGTGGACTCTAAGAAAGGGAAAACTTACGAATTAAAAGAAGATAAACTCTCTCTTCCTATAAAGAGGTTTCCAGGACTGGCACTGCCGTGTACTTTTCTCTTTTATAGAGGAAATCCTCTTCCGCTTCACTTATATGATTTTGCTCTACACCTCTTTAAGAATTGGCACAATCCAAAGGCCTTAGCCTTCTATGTACCAAAGTTAGAGAATGAAGAAGAGGCCCGTTATATAAAGAATATGATGGAGACATCTGAGAAGATGATAAAAGCTCTGCACCCAGAATATGAAATGGGAACTATTCGACTCTTAGTAGTTCTAGAAAATCCTAGAGCAGTTTTTAGAGTGAATGAAATGATGGATGAGCTCTATCCTTACTTTGCGGGAGCTTCGCTTGGATGGCATGATTATCTAGGCTCTACTGCCAGGTTATTCAAAGAAGATCCAAATTACAGAATTCCTGTTAAGGCCGATCCTGATATTGTTATCAATTACATAAAAGGTTCTCACCAACTACTGGCCGACGTCGTAGGTCCTCGTGGTGGAATAAAAATAGGGGGAATGTATGGAATACTTCCCATCACTAGTGATATTCACAGTGAATCATTTCAAATTTCTATTTATGGATTTATCAAAGATGTCGTAACGCAAATGAAGAGAAGCCTAGATGGTTTCTGGGTAGCACATCCTGATTTTATGCGAATTGGTCTCGCCCTTGTTGAAGGGTGGAAGCAAAAAGTTACAGGTAAGAGAGATCTCTTTGATGAGTTGATAAAATCTCTCTTACAAGAAAAGTATCACCAAGAAATATTTAAATTTATTGATGGTGAGGATATCGTAGGACTTGATTACGAAGACGAACTGTATGACCGATCACTTATTGTGGCGGATATTAAAGAGTCTACCTATATTAGAAATAATGATCCTATTGAAGTTCGTTACAATGTCTTTCAATCGCTACAGTATTTAACCGATTGGTTAAGTGGTAATGGTTGTGTGGCGCTGCCGGCAATTATCGATGGCAAAGCAGTTAGGGTGATGGATGACCTCGCCACTGCAGAAAGATCAAGATGGGAAGTGTGGCATGAAATTTATCATGGCAGATTCTCTAAAGAAGAATTCTTTAAAATTGCTCACGAAGAGATGCACTTTATTAGAAAGGATCTCTCTAATGATATAAAAATTGTACAAGTTAAATACAATGAGAGAACAGAGAAGTGGTATCCCATTGCTCTAAAGCTTATGATAAAACTTATGACGGATCCTAAACCCGTTGAATTTGCCACAGAACTTCTCATGCCTTTTAGTATAGATTCTATTAGAGAGGCCTCTGACCCTTGGAAAGAACTGAGTAAAATTAATCCAACTAAATATTCTCTTGATCTTTATACTGAGCGTTTTAATCATTTCTTTGAAATGTGCGGCAGTGTGAAGTTTGCCACTGAGATGGGCAAGACGACTATGACTGATTTTTCTAATGTAGATGAAATCATCATGTCTTTTTCAAAAGAAGACGTCATTGATGGAGCTTACTTTCACGGAAATATTGGAGAGAGTAAGAAGACTCTCGATCAAATGGCCATGGCCGAACAGGCCAAGGTCTTTTCTGAAGATCAGAAAATTGCTGATGAGCTTTTACTTCTTGGAGCTGAGTACCTAAGTAAATTTGGTATAAAGTTTCTAGTTAGTGCAAAGGGGAAGTCCGGCAGCGAAATGATGGAAATTCTAAAAACTAGAATGGAAAACTCTTTTTCAATGGAGCTAGAAAATGCGAAAAGTGCTCTCTTAGAAATCACTAAGAAGAGACTACTCACGCATCCCATTGATACTACAAGTTCTAAAATTGAAAACCTCTTAAAAGAATCACAAATAATAGGACTTTCACTGTCAGTTACGAGTGGTATTGATCAAATTCAAGCGGTTAGTTTTGGAGAATTGCAAATTGATAAAAAAGAGGTAACAGAAAACTCTCTTTTTGAAATTGCTTCTCTTAGTAAAACTTTTGCCAGTGCTTTTGCCATTGAATTCTTTAAGAAGAGAGATATCTCACTTGCAACTTCAGTGAATGAATTATTAGCAAAGACAGAATCTACTTTTAGATTAAAGTCCTCTTTGGGAAGTCCAACCTCTTGGGGAGATAAGGTTACTCTTAGACATCTCATGAGTCACGGTGCGCTTAATATGCACTATGTAAACGGAGTTCCCGCAGATAAAGAGATGCCTAGTATTTGTGATTTTCTAGAAGGAAATAGTGATTACGGTTATGAGAAAATAGTCGTAATTAATGAGCCCGGAGAGAAGTTTCAATACTCGGGAGCAGGTTTTATTGTTCTTGAGCATTTAATAGAAGCTCTTACAAAAGAGTCTATCTTTGAACTCACTGATAAGTTTTATCAGAACTTAAACTTAGATGGTTTTACATTTAAACAAACAACTTTAACAAAAAAAGATTACGCTTTTGGCTATCTTGACACTAAGTCTGAAGTCGAAGGTTCTAGAAAAATGTTTCCAGCTTTCGCTGCAGGGGCCATGGCCTCGGCAAAGAGTGTGACAACATTTTTAAATCATCTTACTAAGGCCTACAATTCTCCTAGCGGAAGTAGTGTCATTTCAAATCATACGGCCGTCTCTATGCTTTCGGGCACAGACCTTGGTTGCCAGCAGTTTATGGGCGCTAATATGGGGCTAGGCGTTTTTATTGCTGAAGCAGGTCTTAACAAGCTTGCCATTCATCAAGGGGCCAACGATGGCTTTAGATCGCTCTACGTTCATTGTTTCAAAGGACCAGACCTTGGAAAAGGTTTTACTCTTCTTTGTAATGCAGATCAGAGCGGTGTTGTCTTTCTCTCAAAAGTCGCTCAACTGCTCTTAAGTGAATTGCGCTTTTCGGGAATTGATTTTTCTAAATTCATAAAACAAATTGATATGAAGAATGTTCCCTCTGAAGAATTAGTAAATTTTGGTTATAAGAACCTAGTCTTTAATAGTTTTATGCCTACTTTACCGGAAGAGATTGTCACTAAGGGGGCGATTGATCCTCTGTCTAAATTTAATCATCTTGTTGATTCTAAAATTAGTCATGTAACAAATGAGAAATTTGCTAGGGCCGAGAATTTAATTAGTGCCCATTTACCAATCTTTGATCCTGAGCACTTTGGTGAACAAGGGAAAATAATGGACAGTTGGGAATCTGCTAGGCATAACCAAATTGATGCAGATGTTTTGGTACTAGACTTAAAAGAAGAGATGACTCCTAAGTTTATCTCCATTTCAACAAAGTATCACTTAGGTAATCAAGCTCCTTTTGTCTCTGTTTTAGGTTTGTGTACTAAGAGTTATGAGTGGATCACAGTTTTAGAAAGAACGAGTTTAGCTGGACACGCTTTAAAGCAAATCAAATTAGAGGAAATGACTTCTAGAATAAATAAAGTAAAGATTTCTATTTATCCTGATGGGGGACTTACTCGCGTAGGGTTATATTCTGACTCACTACCAGCTGATGCCGCTTCAGAGTTTGAAAGTGTAGGCGATGCTGATGACAGTACTTTCGTTGAAGAAATTCCAGGAACTTTGAAGCCTATGCACCTCACTTTTAAAACAACGGAAGCTGCTATTAAAGAGCAATTTTCAAAGTTGAGTGCTGGTGAAGAGTATGATGTGGCCTCTGCTATCTACGGTGGAGTTGTTGTTTCAACAACTAATGAACACTACGGACCTGCTACTCAGGTGAACTCTCCTTATCCGGCCATTAGCATGTTCGATGGACTAGAGTCCGCCAGATCTAGAGAAATTGGTCATAGAGATGAAGTCGTCATAAGTCTTGGTAAGACTTGTTCTCTTAAGAGAATAGAGTTTGATTTTACTTTCTTTGTAAATAATAATCCTTATGAAATTGAAACCGAGGGGCTCATCGACGGTAAGTGGGTCACGCTAACTGCCAGAGAAAATGTTAAAGGTTACGCCTCAATGACAAGAGTCATGGATCTTTCTGAATCAGGACTTGTAGAGCAAATAAAAGTGATCACATATCCAGATGGTGGAATTAATAGAATTAGGGCGATTAGCGTTAACTAGAGGACTATAGTGATGAAGAACTTTCAGTCAAAACTTCCAAGTGTTGGTGAGACAATTTTCTCCACCATCTCAGCTAAGGCACAACAGTTTCAGGCGATTAATCTGGGACAAGGTTTTCCTGACTACGATGGTGACGAATTTTTAAAGGACCGTATTTGTCACTATATTAAGTCTGCTCACAATCAATATGCTCCCATGCCCGGAGTGTTAGCTCTGCGTGAGAGTATTGCTGATTATTTTAAGAATAAGTATCAACTGAACCTTAGTCCTAATTCAGAGATAACAATCACTAGTGGTGCCACAGAGGCGCTTACAGCTTCAATTTTGGGACTCGTCTCTCAAGATGAAGAAGTGATCATTTTTGATCCAAGTTATGATAGTTATGCTCCGGCCATTCAATTAGCTGGTGCAAGAGCTGTTCGTCTAAACTTAGTGGATGAAACTTTTGCTCTTCCTATGGAGCAATTAAAAAAATCCATTAATACAAAAACACGAATGATTATTCTCAATTCTCCCCATAATCCAACTGGCGCCATTTTGAGCCGTGAAACTTGGTTAGAAATCAGTGAGCTTGTTGCTGGGACTGATATCATAATTCTAAGTGATGAGGTCTATGAAGGAATTCACTTTATAGGGGAGAGACACTTCTCTCCTCTTGAATTACCTGATCTAAAAGAAAGACTTATAAGTGTTTTTAGTTTTGGTAAGTCTTGTCATATGACGGGATGGAAAATTGGATATGCTATCGCTTCTCCTTTTCTCACTACAGAGCTCAGGAAATTGCATCAATATTTTACTTTTTCTACTTTCACCGCCGCGCAATTGGCCCTAGCTGATTACTTGCGTGAGCATCAAGAAAACTTTATAAATCTTGGGTCTTTTTACAACACAAAGAAAGAGCTCTTTATCAAAGAACTTACAGGTAGCCGTTTTAAAGTCTTGGATAGCAGTGGAACCTACTTTCTTCTTGTGGATTATAGTGAAATTTCAAATAAGATTGATACTGAATTTTGTCTAGAGCTTATTGAGAAATATGGCGTAGCTTCAATTCCTATTTCTGTTTTCTATGAAAAACCTATTAGTGATCAGAGAATTATTCGTTTTTGTTTTGCTAAGAAAGACGAGACGATTAAGAAAGCGTGTAAAATACTAAGAGAGATTTAATTCTCTTAGTATTTCAGTAGATTTTAGTGACCTAGATAGGCCTTTTTTATTTCATCATTTTCTATGAGTTCACTTGCTGGACCTTCCATGAAAATTTCCCCCGTAGTAAGGACGTATCCTCTATGGGCAATTTTGAGAGAGGCGTAAGCATTTTGCTCTACCAGAAGAATTGTCATTCCTTTCTTGTTCAGTTCAACGATAGCGTTGAAAATCGCTTGCACAAGAATGGGAGCAATCCCTAGAGAGGGTTCATCTAGAAGTAGTAACTCAGGCTTTGACATATACGCGCGAGCGATCGCTAACATTTGTTGCTCTCCACCTGAGAGAGTTCCCGCTAGTTGTGCTGATCTTTCCTTAAGTTTTGGAAAGAGGTTATACATATATTCGTAATCTTTTTCTATTTCGGCCTTATCTCTTCTAAGATAAGCGCCCATTTCTAAATTTTCTTTAACACTAAGGTCAGGAAATACCATTCTTCCTTCCGGAGACTGGGCAATTCCAAGAGAGACAATCTTATTCGCCTTAAGATGGTCAATGCGTTTTCCTTTGAAGAGAATTTCTCCCTTAGAAGGTTTTAAAAGACCTGAAATCGTGTGCAAGCTTGTCGTTTTTCCCGCACCGTTAGAGCCAAGAATAGTGACAATTTCACCTTTGTTAACTTTTAAATTGATTCCATGTATGGCATGAATGGCACCGTAGTGAACATGCATATCTTTAATTTCTAGTAGCGTTTCTGTTGTCATAAAATCCTCTTTATTCAGCATCTGTTCCTAGGTAGGCTTCAATAACCTTAGGATTGTTTTGGATTTCACTTGGAACTCCATGGGCAATTTGTACGCCGTGATCAACAACATAGATTGTTTCACAGACTTCCATCACTAATTTCATATCATGTTCGATTAGAAGAATGGCTATTTGAAACTTATCTCTCACCCAACGGATAAGCTTTGTAAGTTCTTTTGTTTCGTTTGGATTCATTCCGGCAGCTGGTTCATCTAGAAGTAGCACACTTGGTTTTGTTCCCAGTGCTCTAGCGATTTCAAGTCTTCTCTGCTCTCCGTAAGGAAGATTCTTGGCAAGATGATCTTTCTTCTTTTCAAGTCCAAAGATTTTTAGAAGTTCCATCGCTTCATCTTCAAGCCTTTTTTCTTCCGCATGAAATTTCTTTGTTCTAAAAATACTTGCCACAAGTCCGTAATCCACTCTGAAATGACCAGCGAGACGAATATTATCTATAACACTAAGATCCTTAAAGAGACGAATATTTTGAAATGTTCTAGCAATTCCTTTTTGAGTAATAAAGGCTGGACGATTTCCTACGATATTTTCACCATTTAATTCTACGATCCCTTCTGTGGGTTCATAGATTCCTGTGATCATATTAAAGATCGTTGTCTTACCTGCACCGTTGGGTCCAATGACCCCTATGAGGTCAGTTTTACCAATCTTTAGACTGAAATTATCAACGGCCGTTAGCCCTCCAAAGCGCATAGTTATAGCTTTGGTTTCTAGAATAGGAGTACTCATGCTTCTTCTCCTTTCTTTTTAAATAGGGTCAGTGGATTAAATTCGTGTTTACCAAAAATTCCCCCAGGTCTTAAAAGCATTAGGGCAATGAGAAGTACCGAGTAGATAACCATTCGCCACTGGCTCACTGTTTCTCCCATGAATCTTAGAACTTCTGGCATGAGAGTCAAAATGATGGCCCCTACAATAGATCCTGTAATAGAGCCAAGTCCTCCTAGAATAATCATCAGTAAGATAATTACAGAGAACATGAAACTAAATCCATTTGGATGAAGAAATTGTGTGTAGTGGGCGTAGAGAGAACCCGCAAGTCCTGCAAAACCAGCACCTATAACAAAAGCGAGTGTCTTATATTTAAAAGTATAAATACCCATGGAATCAGCAGCAATTTCATCTTCACGAATACTGATGATGGCCCTACCGTGTGTTCCTCTTAATATATTGGCAATGATAACTACAGTAATCACAACAAAGAGACTTACCCAAAAGAGGTTTGTCCATTTTGGAATACCACTGAAACCTCTAGGGCCACCGATGGCATCTGTATTCATAATGACAATTCTTATGATTTCTCCAAAACCAAGTGTGGCAATGGCGAGGTAATCCCCACGTAATCTTAAACAGGGAACACCAATAATGAGACCAGCAACGCAAGCGGCGATGAAGCCTAGTCCACAGGAAATGATGAGGTTCAATTCATCCGGCAAAGGAAGAGCACCGTAAACAGAATAGGCCGCACCTGTATAAGCACCTACTGCCCAAAAACCTGCGTGACCTAAACTAAACTGCCCACAAATCCCGTTAATAAGATTAAGGGAAACTGCCAAGATAATATTAATTCCAATTAATGGACTAAGATGTAGAAAGAATTCAAACATTACACTTTCTCCTTTCTGTTCTTACCAAGTATTCCTGCTGGCTTAATAAGTAAAATAATAATGAGAATAGCAAAGGCCACAGCATCTCTATAAGTTGAAACCCAAAAACCTACAACTAAGTTTTCAGCTACTCCTAGAGTGAGACCACCAAGGACGGCACCTGGGATAATTCCAATTCCACCAAGGACTGCGGCAATGAAGGCCTTAAGACCAGGAATTAATCCCATCATAGGCTCTACTGTTGTGTAGTACATTCCAACCAGAACACCTGCGGCTCCAGCGAGAGCAGCACCGATGAAGAATGTGAATGAGATGATTTTATTCGTATCAATTCCCATGAGTTCTGCGGCGTCATGATTATAACTGGTGGCGCGCATGGCCTTACCAATTCTTGTATGATTTACAAGCCACCAAAGAACAACCATTAAAACAAAAGTTGCCACTAGAATGATGACTTGAATATTGGTGATCATAATTTCACCAAAAATATAAGTTTTCTCTTCAATTGCAGCAGGAAACGCCTTTGGATCGGCTCCAATGAGCATTTGACCAAGGTATTGAAAAAATAATGAAATACCAAGGGCCGTAATAAGTGCAGGAATTCTTCCCGCATGTCTAATAGGTCTATAGACGAGTCGTTCAATGATCACCGCTATGAGACCTGAACCTAACATGGCAATAGGGAATGCTAAATAGAGAGGCACGCCCGCTAAGATGATGTAGTAACCAATGAAGGCCCCTATCATATAGAATTCACCGTGGGCAAAATTTATAAGTTTAATGATTCCATAAACCATCGTGTAACCTAGTGCCACTAGGGCATAGATACTACCTTGGGTAAGTCCATTGATCAGATATTGACCTAGGTCCCAAAAAAAATACATTGTATCTTCGCTCATGCCTTTCCTTTAAAAAAAAAAAGGCCCTTTATAAGGGCCTTTGAAACTTATTAATTATGGATTAACTTTCGAATTGAAAATATTACCTTTGGTTGTTGTTTCTAGAACAACAGCACTCTTTCTGGCATTTCTATTCTTATCGATTGTAATAGCTCCCGTAACCCCAACAAAACCTTTTGTTGAAACAAGCGCTGCTTGAAGATCAACGTTTGATAAACTCTTAGCTCTTTTTACAGCGTCTGCCATAACGAGAATTCCATCATAGCCAAGTGCTGCCATCGCTCCTGGCTTTTGTCCGTAAGCTGCAACATATTCTTTAACAAACTTTTGAACCATTGGATCTTTATCATCTGAAGAAAAGTGAGAACTGATGTAGTTACCGTTAACTGCTTTTCCAGCAAGTTCTTGTAACTTAGGTGAATCCCAACCGTCTCCACCAAGGAATGGTTGAGTGATGCCCATTTGACGGGCTTGTTTTAAAATAAGACCTACTTCTGTGTAGTAACCTGGAAGAAAGATAACATCTGGTTTAGTTCTCTTGATCTTTCTAAGGAGAGTTCTAAAGTCAGTGTCTTTTTGTACGTAAGAAAAATTCTTGTCAGAAGAAAGTTTTCCACCTAGTTCTTTAAACTTCTTAGTAAAAACTCTTGATAAACCTTTTGAGTAATCAGAAGAGTTATCAATGAGAAGAGCAACCTTTCTCTTTCCAAGGTTTTCATAAGCAAACTTCGCCATCACAACACCTTGAAAGGCATCAGTGAAACAAGTTCTTGAAATAAAACTTCCTGCCATTGTTACTTTCTCATTTGTTGAGGCCGGAGTCATGAGAGGAACTTTATTTGTTTGAGCAATAGGTGCTCCTGCTAGCGTATTAGATGAAGCTACAGAACCAATAATAGCATTTACTTTATCAGACATGATAAGTTTAGTCACAGCGTTGGCTGATTCTTGTGGCTCACCTTTATTGTCTTCAACGATAAGGTTGATTTCAACTTTACCTTCTTTAATAATAGTCTTAAGAGCTAACTTAATTCCATTTACAGACTCTTGTCCGTAAGTGGCAATAGGTCCAGTCATTGGGAATACGGCACCAATAGTAACTTTCTTAGAAGCTTGTGCACTTGTGAGTACAGATGCAGAAAGCAAAATCCCCGTAACGATTCTTTTTATTAATCTTGAAGTTTTCACGATCATCTCCTTAACTTTCGTGTTTATAATAAAATCAGTAAAAGTGTAGCAAAGCACTCTGCTTTGTAAAGTTTAAACCTTCTTAATTTACTTCTTTATTTTCTTCTTTATGAATAAAGAAGTGCGTTATCTCGCATGCTTTGATAAGCGTCATATCCCTGTTGCTCAATGTCAATTAGTTCTTGTGAACTCCCATTTCGCTCCATCCATTTTCTGACTTTGTCAGTACCATTAATGAGATCAATAGCCAATTTATCATACTCATACTCATAAGCTGCATCTTGCCATTCAAAGTCAGCTCCAAGCTCGTTTCTAAATTCTCTACAGATAAGTTGCGCAGTTCTCCAAGGTCTGAAGGTCTTCCAGTTGGTTGGATGAATATGTACGCCACCACAAGTAGTTCCTCCGTGCTTTTGAAACATGGGGTGAAATGTACAAGGTCTTAAAATTGCCCCTTCAATATCTCCCAGAACTTTTTGTAAGTGATCCACAAACTTAAACGGTTCAATCTTTGGATGACCTGCGACTTCTAAACTTCTGGTGGACCCTCTTCCCTCTGAGAGTTTTGTCCCTTCAAAGAGTACAGTTCCCACAAAGACCAAACTTCCCTCTGGAGTAGGGAGGTTAGGTGAGGGGTTTACCCACGGAAGATCGCACTCATACCAAGTCATGGATCTCTTCCAATTTTGCATTTTTATGACGTCATATTCCACGTCTATATTGTAATTGTTTTTTGCAAAGTGACCTACTTCTCCCATGGTCATGGCATGTCTTTGAGGCATGGCATAGCGTCCTACAAATGAGCGGAACTCTTCTTCAAGAATTGTTCCTTCGATAATCTCTCCTCCTACAGGATTAGGACGATCGAGAACTACGACTTTAATTCCCTTCGTTGCACACTTTTCCATGGCGAGTGTTAGAGTTGAGATATAAGTATAAACGCGTGTTCCTACATCTTGTAGATCGACCACAAGAGTGTCGATTCCCTCTAACATTTCGTCAGTTGGAATACGTGTTTCTCCGTAAAGGCTGTAAACAGGAATTTGAAAGTAGGGGTGAATGAAATCTCTAGTCTCAATCATATTGTCTTGTACATCTGTGACAAAACCATGTTGTGGTCCAAAGATTTTAATGAGTCTCTTACCGATAATTGATTTTAGTATGTTTACGCTATGGTCAAACTTGCTATTTACCGAGGCGCTGTGACAGAGAAGTCCCACCTGACCTTTGATTTTAGAAAGTTCACTCACATCGTGTAATAATTCAATTCCATTTTTGACCATTTTATTTTTCTCCTGCATCAAAATGGTAACTAATCTCTGCTGTTATTACTAATACTAATTATTTTCAAATTTTATTTAAATGCTCTGCAGAAAATCTAACTTTTTCTCCTTTTGTGGTTTTGACCATGGCCAATGAATAACTAAAAGGAGAAAATAGAAACACACACAAATTAGGAGACATAATGAAGCAATATTTGGATCTCATGCAGCACGTTCTTAAGAATGGCGTTGAGAAATCGGACCGTACAGGAACAGGTACTCTTTCTTGTTTTGGTTACCAATCTAGATACGATTTAGCTGATGGATTTCCCCTCGTAACAACTAAGAAATGTCACTTAAGATCTATCATTCACGAACTTCTTTGGTTCTTACAGGGTGATACAAATATAGCTTATTTAAAAGAACATAAAGTGCGAATTTGGGATGAATGGGCAGATGAAGATGGAAACCTTGGACCTGTCTACGGTTCTCAGTGGAGAAAGTGGCAAAGACCAGATGGTACTCATGTAGATCAAATCTCAAATCTAGTAGAGCAAATAAAAACTAATCCCGATTCGAGAAGACTCATTGTTTCTGCTTGGAATCCTGGAGAAATCGATCAAATGGCACTGCCTCCTTGTCACGCTTTCTTTCAATTCTCTGTGGCCAATGGGAAATTATCTTGTCAGCTCTATCAGAGATCCGCAGATATCTTCTTAGGCGTACCTTTTAATATTGCTAGTTATGCTCTACTTACGATGATGATGGCACAGGTGATTGGTCTTGAGCCAGGAGAGTTTATTCACACATTAGGTGATGCTCATCTCTACTCAAATCACCTTGAGCAAACTAATCTACAACTCTCAAGAGAACCCTTTGCTCTTCCTAAAATGAAAATCAATCCTGCTGTTAAAAGTATCTTTGATTTTAAAATTGAAGATTTTGAATTAGTTGGCTACGAAGCTCATCCCCACATTAAGGGACAGGTGGCCATTTAATGACTTATACAATTATAGCAGGCCTAGGTATTGAACGACAATTAGGTCTAGATGGTAATCTCTTATGGCGTTTACCACAAGATCTAAAGAGTTTTAAGGCCCTGACTATGGGAAAACCTATGGTGATGGGAAGAAAAACTTTTGAGTCCATTGGAAAGGCCCTGCCGGGCAGAGAGACTATTATCTTAACTCGTGATGAGAGCTATAAAAGAGATGATTGTACTGTAGTTCATTCTAAAGAAGATTTAGAAGCTTATATTGCTGAAAAAGCTCTAAGCGAAGTGATGATTGTTGGTGGAGGAGAAATCTATGATCTCTTCTTAAATGAAAGCGAGAAAATGTACTTAAGTTTTGTTGATTATAACGGTGATGCAGATACTTATTTTCCCAAGTGGGATGAAACGCTATGGGAGCAGAAATCTTGTGAAGAATTTTCAGCAACAGAGAAAACTTTATCGTGGAAACTGTGCCTCTACTCTAGAAAACATTAAAGCCATTTTCCATTAAGATCTGGGCCGTACTCATGAGAGGTAGGCCTATGATGGCCGTGTAGTCTGGGCAATCAATTTCCTCAAAGAGGGCAATTCCTTTATTTTCTAACATATAGGAACCGCAACATTTTAGCGGTTGTTCCAACTCAATATAACTTGTTATTTGAGCAAGAGATAGGGGGCGCATTTTCATCTTAGCAATAACCGTTCTCTCTATTAGTTGATCTTTTGAGAGGTAGCATGTTGAGGTAATGAGCTCATGAGTCTGCCCACTAAGTAAACTAAGTTGTTCTATGGCCTTTTGCTGAGTTAAAGGTTTACCTAAAATTTTACCTTTAATATTTAAAACTTGATCTCCCCCGATAATAAAATCATTTGGAAAACGCTCCAGAATCGATTCGGCCTTGAGCCTAGCAAGAGTGCTCGCTAGCTTGCTGGGATCCATGATTTGCCCTTTAAATTGCTCCTCGTCGACATTTGGAGAGTGGCACCCGAAAGAAATATTTAACCTTTCGAGTTGTTCTTTTCGGTAAGGGGATGTTGAGGCCAATATTAAATTCATAAGTTAAATCCACAGTGTGAGGAAAAATTCACAGTTATAAAATGTGCTATAATGTTAAAAAAGGAGTGGCCATGACTGATGAATTATTTGAAATAATTATCACTATTTCCTGGCTGACCATCCCCATCGTTTTTATGATTGGCCTGATTAAACAATCAAACACTGAGCAGAGTGTTCATCCCGAAGATTTCTCTTCTAAGATTGAACCCTCAGATCATGATAAAGCTGCTTAGTCGCAAAGATTAAGGTTCTTAGTCCCTTTAAATTTCCAGTGAACTTTCCAGTTCCTACCCATCGTGTTGATTCTATACCCACCAATGAATTTCTCTTCACCAGGTAGAATAATTGTAAGACCATGTCTCTTTAAAGTATTGATGGCATTTACCTCTTCACTTATTTTAGCTATGAGGCAATAGGGTGTATTAGTTTTATTCTGGATTTTTTGAGTTACAGCAACAATAGTTTTACCAACCTTTAGAGTCTTTTCTGTAATTATGAGAGATTTACTTCTTCCATGACCAAGACTAGTGAAGACCTGCCACTCACTAGGAGTTGCATCTGACTCATTATACCAAGAAGAAACATCAACACCACTTCTTTCAAAGTCATCCCATGCTCTAACTTCAAAGGCCATCATCATCGCTACGACCATTCCTAAATAGATAATTGCTTTCATTTTCTCTCCTAAAATATAACTTGTGTGTGTTCTCTAATATTTTTAATTCATTTCATCGAATCGTCAAATAATTGTGTTTTTTCTAAATAGCGGTTATTATTAATTTTTATAAAATTTATGGAGTTAAAATGAAAATCTTTGCAATATCTTTAATTTTCTTGGCCAGCATTAGTATCTGGGCCCTACCCACGGGAACCGTTTCTAAGTTAAGAGGTGAGGTTTACTTTAATGGAAAACTCTTAAAGACTAACGATGTTATTAATACTAGTGGAATTTTAAAGAGTAAGAGAAGAAGCTTTATTAAACTTGCCATTTCTGAGTGGAATACAAATATTGTTGTAGGTCCCAATAGCGAAATGAAAATTGATTTGAGCAGTAAAGCGGCACCTAAGAAGTACAGCTTCCTAAAAGGTCGTTGTCGCTGGAAGACAAATAAAAATATTAAATCAAGTGGAGTTATTCATACAAATCAAGCGTCTCTTGGTGTGAGAGGAACTGATTATCTTCTTATTGTAAATTCCCTACTTGGTGAAACTGAAATTGTTGTCTTCGATGGTTTAGTAGATTTTAAAAATGCTACTGATAAAGCGGATGTTGCTCTTTTAAAGAAGAATCAATGGGGTGGCCTTGGTGGTAGATATGGAGCCAAAATTGGAAAAGTGTTAGATCTTCCAACTCATATTATTTCAGCATTTGATAAGCAGCTTAAACTCTAAGCTGCACTTTCTATTTTTCTCTTAGTGGGGAGTGAGAGGGTAATTATCGTCCCCTTATTTTCCTCACTAGCAATATTTATTTTCCCTTCATTTTTTTCTATAAATTCTTTTGTAAGAACTAGTCCAAGACCTGATCCTCTTTCTCCTTGTGTTCCAAATCTCGATTCTTTTGTAGAGAGGCAGAAAATATTATCAATATGTTCTTTTGGTATACCAATACCTGAATCCTTTATTTCAATAAAGGTGTAACTACCTAGAGCTGAAATGTTAATGGAAATCTCGCCACCAATAGGTGTGAACTTAATGGCATTTGTTAGAATATTATATATTGCAGTTCTTACACTTCTTTCATCTGCAAAGGCCTGTGCTTCATCTTCAATATTAACCAGTGCTTCAATTTCTTTTAAGTGTATATTTACTTTAAGAGGACTAACGATGCTTTCAATCAATTTGTCTAAGAGAATGACTTCTCTATGCATTTGAATTGTATTTGTTTGTAGTTGCGACCAGGTAAGTAGGTTTTCCATTAAAGTGTAGACATTCTTTGATGAGGAATTAATTAGCTTTAGAGATTTTTCGATATCATTTCTATCACTCTTATGAACATCTCTTATTAAAATCTTTGTGTAGTCTATCAAAGCTGAAAAAGGACTTCTTAAATCATGGGCAATAATAGAGAAGAATTTGTCTTTGAGATTATTTGTTTTCTTTAGCTCTGAATTTAATATAGTAAGCTGAAAAGTTTTTTCTTCAATGCCTTTTTTTAGTGCTTCATTGTAGTCATGCATAATAAGTTCTGCTTTTTGCGATAAGGTAATATCTTCAATGACTCCATGGAAACTTACGACTTGTCCCTGTTCATCAAACATAGGACAGATTTTGTCGAGTACCCAAATTTCCTCATGATTGTTAGTATGAACTTTGTATTTAATTTCAACTGGCTTCTTGATTCTAAGCATTAAGGCCAACTCTTCTTCTACTAGGACTTTGTCTTCACTGGCGACGAACTTATTGAGATAAATGATCTCTTCCTTTTTTATTCCTAAGAAATCTTTTGTGTATTGATTACAGAAGACTAGCCCTCGCTCAAGATCTGGGGTTGATTCATACATGGCAATGGGAAATTTCTCTAAACTTCCTTTTGTTATTCTAGTCATGATTTTTTTTCGACAACTTGTGATATTTTCTTTAGGGGAGAAAGGGATTTTGACTTTAATTGATATTTTCTTATTGATTTCTTTATAATAAAAAAGGCCCAGCAATTGCTGGGCCTTAGACTTGTATCCTATTCTTTCGGTTCGCACACCGATTGAAATTTACTTTTGAATCTTACGATCCGCACATTACGCAATCATCTGGGTTCTCTATTGAACAAACCATCGCTGCTTCTGCTTCTTCTCTATTCTCTACTGCTTTTGGAGATTCCGTCTTTACTGTGAACTGAACGGCATTTACAGCTGCTCTTGTTCTTAGGTAGTACATACCCGTTTTAAGACCTGCTTTCCAAGCATAGAAGTGCATAGAACTTAATTTCCCAAAGTTAGGCTCTTCCATGTGAACATTAAGCGATTGTCCTTGATCGATATAAGGAGCACGTCCTTGAGACATATCGATAACGGTTTTTTGCTTAATTTCCCATACAGTTTTGTAGAGACCTTTCAACACTTCAGGAATTCTATCAATTGATTGAATAGATCCGTTATTGGCAATAATTTCGTTCTTCATTTTATCATTCCAAAGATCAGCACTAATTAAGTCGCGAACTAGGAATTTGTTAACTACTGCGAATTCTCCTGAGAGAACACGTCTAACATAAATATTAGAAGTGATAGGCTCAAAACATTCATTGTTTCCAAGAATTTGAGAAGTAGATGCTGTAGGCATTGGTGCCACAAGAAGAGAGTTTCTTACTCCATGCTCTGCCACATCTTTTCTTAGTTGTGCCCAGTCCCAGTTCTTAGCTGTAGGTTTAACTCCCCACAGGTCAAATTGAAATTGTCCTTGAGAAATTGGTGATCCTTCATAAGTTTCATATGGACCATGTAATTTTGATAAATCCTTAGAAGCTGTAAGGGCCGCAAAGTAGATAGTTTCAAAAATTTGGTTATTAAGCTCAAGTGCATCTTTACTTTCAAAATCTAATCTCATCTTAAAGAATGTATCCGCAAGACCCTGAACACCAAGACCAATTGGTCTATGTCTCATATTTGAGTTCTTAGCTTCTATCACTGGGTAAAAATTGATATCGATAATTCTGTTTAGATTTAAAGTCGCTCTATAAACAACGTCATAGAGTTTCTTGTGATCGTAAGTTCTCGTCTCTTCATCAGCGAACATGTTTAATGCAACAGAAGCTAGGTTACAAACAGCAACTTCATCAGGAGATGTGTATTCCATAATTTCTGTACAAAGATTAGAAGACTTAATCGTACCAAGATTCTTTTGGTTTGATTTCTCGTTAATAGAATCTTTGTAGAGCATGTAAGGAGAACCAGTTTCAATTTGCGATTCTAAAATTGCAAACCAAAGGTCTTGTGCTCTTACAACTTTCTTTGCTTTTCCTGCTTTCTCGTATGAAGTATAAAGAGCTTCAAATTCCGCACCATAAGTTTCGGCCATTCCTGGACATTCGTGTGGGCAGAATAGTGACCACATTCCATCAGCTTCAACACGCTTCATGAATAAATCACAAATCCATAGGGCGTAGAATAAATCTCTCGCTCTATTTTCATCTTTACCTACGTTCTTCTTCATTTCTAAGAAATCGAAGATATCCGCATGCCATGGCTCAAGATAGATGGCAAATGCACCTTTTCTCTTTCCACCACCTTGATCGACATATCTAGCAGTGTCGTTAAACACTTTAAGCATAGGAACGATTCCGTTGGAAGTTCCGTTAGTTCCCTTGATAAGAGAACCTTTTGCTCTAATATTGTGAATTGAAAGACCAATTCCACCAGCAGACTGAGAAATAAGTGCAGTTTGCTTAAGTGTATCGTAAATTCCTTCAATACTATCGTCTTTCATGGCCAGTAAGAAACAACTTGATAGTTGTGGCTTATCTGTACCAGCATTAAATAGCGTAGGAGAGGCATGAGTAAAGTATTTTTCACTCATAAGGTTGTAAGTTTCAATCGCCGCTTTCATGTCGTTCATGTGGATTCCCACAGAAACTCTCATGAGCATTTGACCTGGTCTTTCAACAATCGTCCCTTCCATTTTTAAAAGGTAAGATCTCTCTAGAGTTTTAAATCCAAAATAGTCGTAGTTAAAATCTCTCTTATCGTCTAGCGCTTTATCAAGTAATTCAGCGTTGGCCATAACAGTTTCGTAAAGTTCTTTCGAAACTAAAGAAGACTGAAGGCCAGTAGATGAACTTACATGATTAAACATAGACTTAATATTTTCAGAAAAGCAGCCTCTTGTTTCTTTATGAAGGTTAGATACTGCAATTCTTCCCGCAAGGGCTGAATAGTCTGGATGTTGAGGAGTTAAATAAGCTGCAGTTTCAGCTGCAAGTTGATCTAGCTCTTTTGTAGAAATCCCGTCGAAGATCCCTTCGATAACTTTACTTGTAATAAGTGAAGCATCTATATTTGTCCTATCAAGATCAAAAGTTAAGGTTTCAATTCTTTCCGTGATTTTATCGAATTTAATCGGCTCTCGTTCGCCACTTCTTGTGATGACATACATTATTAAAACTCCGCGTCTAGTGTGAATGTGTTTTGTGTTCTATCTCCAAGTACACCTGATTTTTGGTACTCAGAAACTCTTTTTTCAAAAAAGTTCGTCTTCCCTTCAAGAGAAATAAGCTCCATCCAGTCAAAAGGATTTTCTGTGTTGTAAACTTTATCGGCACCAAGTCTTGAGAGCCAGAAGTCTGCAACGAATTCGATGTATTTAGACATTAGGTCTGCATTCATCCCAATAAGTGAAACAGGAATAGCTTCTGTAATGAATTCTTTTTCAATCTCTACAGCTTCAGTAATGATCTGAGTGATTGTTTCTTTATTAATTTTTTCTTCGTCAGAAAGAAGGTCGTGAAGAAGACAAGCAAATTCACAGTGAAGTCCTTCGTCACGACTAATGAATTCATTAGAAGTACAAAGACCTGGCATTAATCCTCTTTTCTTTAACCAGTAAATTGAACAGAAAGATCCAGAGAAGAAAATCCCTTCAATGGCAGCAAAAGCAACAAGTCTTTCACCAAATGATCTCTTAGATTGCATCCACTTCATGGCCCAAGCTGCTTTTTTAGAAACGCATGGGAAGTTAGTTACAGCATTAAAGAGTTGATCTTTTTCTGTAGGGTCTTTTACGTAAGTATCAATGAGAAGCGAGTACGTTTCAGAATGAACATTTTCCATTGCGATTTGGAAACCGTAGAAACATCTAGCTTCTGGGATTTGTACATCGTTGTAGAAACGTTGAGCTAAGTTTTCATTAACAATTCCATCACTGGCCGCAAAGAAGGCCAAAATGTGTTTAATGAAATGTTGTTCGTCATCGTTAAGTTTTTCCCAGTCAACGATATCAGGTACGAGATCAATCTCTTCAGCTGTCCAGAAGACGGCCATGTGATTCTTGTACATCTCAAATACTGATTGGTACTTGATTGGGAATAATACGAAACGGTTTTCGTTTGGTGCGAGAATAGGATCCACAATAACTCCTTAAATTGTGCGTGTGTAATACAAGTCATATATTTATAGTCCGCTATTAACGGGTACTATATATAGTGTTTTTAAATGTGAAACTAAACAGTGTTAAAAGCGTACATTTTCCTGTCGTAATATTACTTACGAGTAAAAAAAATGTGCTAGAATACCGCTATCAAAGGGATTGTGTGTGTCTCTAAGATTTTGTTATTTTGTTTGTCTCTATTAAAATGTTATCAATTCCTCTCAAATTTACAAGCCGTTTTTAGTCATAAATTGTGGCAATTAACTATAAATATATAAAAAAAGCACTAGACGAATGCATTCCCCCATTGCTGATGCTGCCATCGGGCCTTGTCAAACCCCCTGCAGCATCGAAAGTTTTTTTCTAAAAGTTTCTTACACCACTTTTTAACACGTTGTGTTTTACATGAATTTTATGGATTGCCACGATGCGTAGACACTACATGTAGTGGTTTTGCCCTGTTTTGTTGTCATTATATAGGATTGCTAATTATTGAAAGGACCTCGATTGAGGCCCTTTTCTGCTAAATTAATGGGTTTCTAAGATTTATACTTCTATTGAAAGATGAACTTGATTTTCTCTACTGTAACTTTTCCTCTTGTCTGTAATGTAAAGTCTTCTAAAGCTTGTCCAAAGCTTTGCTCAGTGATCACTGTCGACATAGTTGAGAGATCTTCTACCTGAGAACAAACGCCACTTACACAAAGTTTAGCCTTTCCTCTATTTCTCTTGGAGCTAACAGTAATTGAAACTGATTTAAGCGGACGTCTCAATTGTCTTGGAGTTAACTGAGAGACTAAGTCACTTAGAAGAACTGTTTGGTTACCTGAGAGGTCCATATCAACGACTTCACTGTGACTTCTGGGTTGTTGATGTCCACCGCGCCTAGAATCTTTTAAACCAGCGCTTATAGATTCAATATAGATATTTCCTTTGAGCTTAATCTGTACACTTCCAATACCTTCTCCTAAAGCAGCAACATGGGCCGGTACTTTAAATCTAAGAGTACTACCAAACTTCGCTAATGTTTGCGAGGGACCTACTGGGTATCCATCAATATGTAATTGGGCCTTTCCGCCTCCTCTGGCACTGTCTCCTTCGATTTCAATGAAGGCCAATTTCTTCCCTTGGTGTTGTCTTAATTTTAAGACTCTTTTAACGGCAATAGTATTTTGTCCTTGGTATGTCTCCCACATATCTTCAGTAATTGTTTGAATTCGTGACTCTTCTTTTAAAACGGCCACTATCTTTTGCACATAGATTCGTCCGCGCATTTCAAGCTGCAGAGATCTTAATTCCCCATCTAATGAAGATTGATGTTCAGGGATTTTAAAAACAAATTTGCTTTCAAATTGATCCATATGTACGACTTGGCCACTAGGCCTCTTGTTAATGATCATACGGGTCTTCGCCCTCGGTCCATAGGCATCTGCAAAGACGATGAGTTTTACTAACTTCTTATGTTTGTGCTGCATACTTCCAAGGTTAAACATTTTCTTTATTTTAAAAACTTTTTCACCGTAGACATCATCATTTACATGTTGAACAAGTCGTTCTCTTTGTTGTGGCTGACTAGGTTGATGGTAGTTAAAATCAAAACGTTTTTGTTCGGCAGCAAAAATGTTCGGTGACAGTAATAAATTAGTGGCGATAGCACATGGTAATAAGATTTTTCTCATTGTTTTCTCCCTCTAGTGATAAATTCCTTTTCTCGCGCGGTATATTTTCTACAAAGCAAGGTTGATGCCAAGTTTTATTGTGGGTTTGGGATCAAAAAGAAACCAATTCTCTAAATTGACGGTGTCACTTTGTTATCACTGGAGACACTTTGACCTTTTTCTAATCTTAATTTATCTCTTAATGCTTAATAAGTTATTTGCTGTACCGAAATGATTAAGGAATAATAAATGTTAGATAAGGAATGGCCCATGATGGAACAAGGTATTGATTTAGTCATTGTAGACGATGATCCAATTATAGGAAAAATTCTTTTAGGAATGTTGAGTGAGTTCGATCTGACTGTGCACTTCTATGACGATTCTATTGAGGCCTTACCGAAAATTTTAGCCGACAGGCCAAAATTAGTGGTGCTTGATTATAATATGCCCGGACTTGATGGGCATCAATTGATTATTAAATTTAGTGAAAGTCTTATTTTTCAATCGACTTCAGTCTTTCTCTTAACTGCGGAAGTCTTAAATGAATCTGATAAAATTAAATTGATGACTCTGGGGTTTGAGAAAATTATTCCTAAGCCCATAGATAGGGAACATTTTCTAGCTCTTTTGGAAGGTCATTTTGGAGAGTTGAAAATAAAAGCCGCCTAGAATTTTAATTTAAATACTGGGCTGTCGCTCAATTTCTTTCTACGCTTATCGTATTCTTGTGTTGTTTTGACTGAAGAGTGATTCACTTCGCGCGCCACTGAGTAAATATCCACACCAAGCTCTAGTAGTTCTCCTATAAAGGTCGCCCTTGCAGAGTGGGGAGATATTTTAAAATTTAGGCCTATTTTCTTTCCATAATAATCAATGATCTCATTGATCGTTTTTGGGTTAAGAGGTTTGTTTAGTTCTTTAGGATTAGTGGGATTGTGAGAGGGTTGAAATAACCAATCTTCTCTTTCGTGCTCTCGCCCAAGAGTTTTCATATGTTCAAGATAGAGGGTTAGAGTTTCTATGTTTTGAGGATGTAAAACCTTCTGTCCAATTTTTCCACCTTTTCCAATGAATTCCATCACGCGAAAATCATTAATTTCTCGGTAGTCTTTATATTTTAAATTTAAGATTTCACTCTTTCTAAGTCCCGTTGTGAAAAACATCATAAGTAGTGAGCGATGGAGTATGCCTGAAGAGGTGTCCGAAGGAATTGTTTGTAAGAGTTCTGTGACTTGCTTACCTGTGAGGGCATTAGTAGGGGAGATGACATCTCGCCTAGGCCTCTTTACAGAAGTTACGGGATTAAATTCAAGCAAACTTTTTTCCACCAAGTAGTCGCTATAACTGGAGAGTGAGGCGAGTTTTCTGGCGACTGTTTTAGGCGCACAGGGATTGCCATTTCTTCCACCAGCTTCTTGTAACCAGTTTCTATACTTAATTATGTGGGCACGTTCTAAATCGTTATAAGAGGAGACGCTGAGTTCAGTGAAGAGCCACGTTAGAAAGTGCTTAATATCTATTTCATAACTCTTTCTGGTGTGAATGGAGTTGAAGTTCTCAAAGAACTCTTGATGAATATGAAAAGGGTGAGTCAAAGACTCGGCTTTTTCTGCTGTAGACATACCTAATTATGACTCAAAGAGGCCTTAAAATCCCAACTGATTTTCTTTTCCATAAGTTACGCAGATCCATAGCGGCACTATTTTCAAAAACACCGAAAACAGACAGTGCAAACTTAGAAAATACAACATTCTGACGAAGAGTCTTACATGAATCTAATGGCCAAAACTAAGAACATTTTAGAATTTAATAAATTGAAAGAAATTTCAAAATTCACGTCACTTATAAAAAGCGACGGCCCATATCTCGTGCAAAGAAGTACCAGTAGTACACAATTACTAAAAGCTTCTGATGATTTTGAAAAAATTCTCTTTAAAAAAAGTAAGCGCTATCTCGTTTTTAGAGAACATGTGATTATTCGTGTTCATACAAAGCAAGGTCTCTCGTTAGATTCAAAAATTTTGAAGGGAAGTTTTAATTCATTTAAAAATATTGCGTTAATTGAAGAAGAAATGCGAAACCTTGAATTTCTTGTGAGAAAGAAATCTTTTGATGTTAAAAGTTATGAAATTATTCACACCCATCCTACCGGGTGTTACTTAGAAAATGTTGATGGTCATCAAGTTATAACTCTTGGGGGGCTTAGTCTGGCAGATTATAAAGTCGCAGATTATCTGGAAGAGAAATACGAAATTACCATAGACCTAAGGGCCATTTGCCCAGGCAATGTCACATATTGCTCAGTCTAATTTAACTTCCTTGTATTCATATTTTAAAAAACCAGCAATTTCACTTGTATAATACTTAGAGAATCTTCGATCACTTACGCCTCCAGCTAACATTGTGTAGCTCTTTCTCTGTCCTAGATCTGTGATGAAACGCATGGAGGGGCAGAAGGTTGAGATGCGTCCATGGGCCTCGTATAAGGCCCCTTGAACGACCGTGGCCCTAGATCCTTCAATAGAGATGGGACCATAGTCAAAACCTAGAAAACTTGGAAGATTTCCATCGAAGAGAATATTATTCAATGGAACAACTCTTAGTTCACCCCAGGTGATAAGTTTATTTACAGAAAAGAATTTTAAAGTTTGCTCATAGGCATTTCGAAGACACGTCTCAATATTTTTATTCTTAAACCAAAGACTTTTATCGTCTCCTAAGAGAATGCGATCAAAGAGAGAGTAGAAATCAATGAGAATGGATGAGCTATTTTCTATATATTGAAAAGCTTCTGTTCCTATAAAGTCTTTTGCGAACACTTCTCTTAATAAATTGTGATAAAAGTTTTCAAAAATCACGGCACCAAAAGACTCTTTATTATAACGAAGATCCCAGCTCTTTAACTTTTCACTTATAGTATCCTGACCTAGGACTGATGTAAGCAGCGGCATGAACTTCTCTGCCTGCAAACTATAGAGATCTCTTTGGAAAGTCTTCATATCTTCTAGGGAATGTTTCTGTTTTGATTTTAGTAAATCACAAATTCTATCAAATCGATAAGACCCCATAGGAAGATTGATTGAGAGAGGTTTATCAATCTCTTTGTAATCGAGCAGATCATTGTTGGCAGATGCTAAGAATCCACTCTTAGGATTGATTGCACTGATGAGCTCAGATCGATCTCTAACTCCATTCCATAAATTCTTAGAGTGCTTCGCCTCTAATGGGTAGAGACCACTATGAGTTCTTTTTGGTAAGAGTCCTGATTGTTGAAAAGCAATATCCCCATTGTCATCACCTAAGAGCCAATTACAGGAAATAGATATCTTTGAAAGGGCATCTTTAAGTGAAGGCACATCATCACAAAAGAGCATTTCATACATGGCAATTGCAGAACCTATGGATCCTAGTTTATCTGCAGACCAAGCTCGATTGAGATACTTTCCGTCTTTTAGAATGGAACTTGAATCATTGGGGGTTTCTAAAGTTCCACAATGATTTTCAAAGAGATTTAATTCAAAGTCCGTGGTTTTCTTTCTCTTTATGATTTCTTTGCGCTTTTTAAAAGCATGATGTTCTTCGTCTCTTAAATATTTGTCAGAAGTGACATCTTCAATAAAGTAATCAATCATGTCCATAAAGCCATAGGTGAAACCATAACTTACATGATCAGTTCTTCCCATAATGACGCCAGGAAGCCCGGGCATACCAAACCCTTGAATATTTCTCTCTCCGTAATGAACGATTTGTTCATACCATATGGCCGGCAATCGATTGATTTCTAGGTGAGGATCATTACATTGAATGACATTACCTGATTCAGTTTTTGAGCCTGCAAGAATCCAATTATTTGAGGCCAAGATTTTAGGAATCATGGAATGAAATTTAACCTCTTCTGGAATGAGGCCGGCGAAATGAGTAAGCTCTCCCAACTGATCACAAATATCCTGCGACAGTCCGTCTAGGTGGGGAGAAAAAAGGTCTTTAATTTTATTTAAATCGAGTTTATTTCTAATGAGTTGAATGATGAGCTTTTCAGCGTCTTGTTGAGTTTGAGCAAGTCCTATGTAGGACATGATTTTAACTACCATGAGGGAGTCTCTAGGACTCCAAGGTTCGAGGTCTACTCCTAGTAGTTTAAACTCCCAAATTTTACTATAGTCATTAAGATATTTATTAACTCCATCTGCGTAGGATTCGAAAAAGGAGAGTACATCTTTTGGTAGTCGTTCTAGGTCTTCTTCAGTGGATCCATAGAAGTTCATTTGCCGCATAAAGATATCAATTTGTAGACTATCTTCGTCGTCTTTTAAGAGCTCGCACAAGCGACCCTTACCGATAATTCTCAGCAGAAACATTTGTAGAAATCGATCTGTACAATGGGCATAAGCTTGTGCAAAGGCCATATCTATTTCATCGTTTGCCCAAATTTCGGCAATACCGCTAGATCTTCTTTTTATTGAAATTTCTGAGGAGCGATTGGTTGCAAAAGTTTTCTTCTTCTTGCCTAATTTGAGCACTTGTTAATCCTAGTAAAAGTATTTACCTATAGATTAAATTAGCTCAGCTCATTGTCAAGTTCTTCTACTTTTGCCTTTATGAGGTTACGGGTTTTATTACAGAGCTCACGAACGTCGCTCTTAGTTAATCCTTTTGTCGGGATAGGGTCTAGAACATCTACAATGACTTTTCCACTCTTCCATTTTCCAAAATCAAGACCAGCATCGTAAGAGCTGATACATATTGGTGAGATGGGAACTTGTGCGGCAATCGCCGTAAAGAAAGCACCTTTTTTGAAGGGGAGAACTCCTCGACCATGACTTCTTGTTCCCTCTGGCATCATCCAGATGGAAGTATTATTCTCATTAATGGCCTTGCGAACTTCGTCCATTGTTCCCATAGCACTTCTAGTATTTTTTCTATCGATCATGACATTTCCACTTAACCAGTAGAATTGACCAAAGAGTGGAATCCATTTCAAACTCTTCTTTCCAAGTGAGACCGTTCTATCGGGTAGTACATGACAAGAAATGAAGACATCAATATTATGTTGGTGATTAGAGACATAGAGACCAGGATGATTGTCTTTTAATTTATCAATATTACGCAGGTCAACTTCAATTCCTAGAATGTAAGTTCCAAGTCTTACCATGTACGACATAACGTAAACATTTGAGGGATTAAAGGGTCTAAGTGCACTTACAATAGTTCCCACTAGACCAACAAGGGCCAAGAGAATTGTGCAAAGAATAAATCTGATAATTTTTAAAATCATAAGCTCTCTCTAGTGATCTACAGATTACTAGAGTGCTCAACTGTAGGCAAGTTATAAGAATTTATTTAGGACTGCAGCATTATTCTGTATCTTCAAATAACCTCTTATATCCACTCTTGCTGTAACGATTTGAAAGCACCTTAAAGATAGATACATCTTTATTTTTGACAACATCGGCATCATTCATATTATAAGTTTTCTTCATATATCCTTCATCAAATTTTTGAACGGTTCCCTGACTTCCCATATCTAAATTAAAAGCATATGCCTTCTTCTTTTTCTTAATGGCACTTTGTCCTTTTCCGCCAACCATTTGTAAGGATGAAGATTTTGAACTTTTACTTTGTATAGCAGCAAGGGATTTCTGTGAAATTGCAGCTAAACTCTTATTGGCATTTGCGGCCAATTTTAGGGCGCCGGAAGCTTGAAGATCTTTAGTTAACTTAGATTCTAAACTTAAGAGGTCTTTCTCAGTGGCCGCTCTTGGGTTACCTGATTTGTCGGCAACTTTCATCTTGGAAATTGTTTGTTTTCTTATTTTATCCTGAATGGCCGTAGAAAAGTTTTTTGTAAAATCAAAATTACCTGTGTTATCAATACCAGATTGAATGTCATTTAAACTATTTTCTAATTGTTTAAAATTCAGAGAATTTGCGAGCCCACCTAATTGAATTTTTGAAAATGAAGACTTTCTACAAGCATTATTTCCATCTTGGTCTTTAAATTTTCGACACTCGCAATTTGCATCAAATCCTCCGGCCTGTGAGACACAACCCATTCTAACTCTGTTGGGATCTTTTCTTGTTTTATCACTTGAGTTGGCAAAGAGATTACGATTACGCGTACTCCATAAATCCTGACAGACTTTAGAGTTTGATCTATTTTCCATTTTCTTGCCACCGTCATAACAATAGCAAACGGCATCACTCTTATCTTCATGTCCTTTTGGACAGTATTTAGTCATTCCTGTAATAAATTGGTTTTTGGCGATATCAGCTCTTAGGGCAAGGAGTTTGGATTTCTCTCCTTGTTCGTCCATCTTTCCTGCCTTGTATATATTCCAGCCCATGTTGATAACTGAGAGAGAGGCAACTCCTACAGGTGTTTTCATAAACCTAGTAAACTTATTGGCACCAGCAGTTGCATCAACACCGGTTCCTCCTCCAACAAATTTCCCAAAAAGACCTGACGGTCCATCGACTGTGGCACTAGGATCTAGTTTTTTGGCCGCATCTACTTCTTTGGTATGCTCAGTTTGTTGTGACTCTGTCATGAGGCAAGTATTATTACCCATAGTCATTTCATAAGCCGCAGCAATAGCAGCAGCTCCATAACAGGCAGCTACAAATTTATTTAACTTTGACTTCATATAGTAGTATTTTGAGAGACTATTGAGTTGATCAACTTGTGACTGATAAGCAATAATTTGCGTTTCATAATCATCTTTACTCGCCACTTTCTCTCTAAAGTCTTTCTCATTACTCTCTGTTTCTTTCTTGGCCAACATGGAAACATAAACAGTTTTTAAAATTGAAGCGACACCACAGCCACCAGCGATTTTTAGTGAGGTACAAGTGGCGTACACAGAGTCACTTTTAAATTGCATATTGGAAAAAGTCATTATGGATGAGACGGTGGTCATCGCCACATCGTCCCACTCAAATGAATCAAGGGAGACATCGCCACTCACTGCTAAGACAAGATCTCGCATACATGTGTCACGTTTTTCTTTGGTCGTTTTACTTGTACAATTCTTATAATTGGCGAGAGACTCGTTAAACTCTTTAGTCGTCATACATCTATTTAATCTCGTGCTCCATGTTCTAGAAGAATCTTTGGAACACTGTTCTCTTTGGGCAGCAAATTCATTGGCCCAAGCATTTTGGAACAAGAGAAATAGAATGATAATTTTACATATTGCTTTCATAAATAATCCTTAATACTTAGTATATCGGCAAACCAGTTCTAATTATGATTACTAGTAGGAATTGGTGCTAATTAACTGAAAATAGGTAAATTTAACCCCATAATCCCTGCCTCTATTTATTTGCACTTTCTACGTATTAATAGATACTTAGGTGTTTCGTTTCAATATAGGTTTGAGTCACTTTGGCATCGTGGTGATTTAAGTAATCTCGCACCAGTAGTAGGTCTTTGGTTTTCTCGTAGAGATTTGTAGCACAGGCCTTTCTAAAACTATGGGGACCGAGATCACTATCACACAGATTTCTTTGCAGTAGTTTCTTAATGAGATTGTACATACTGCGTGTGCTGAGACAATTGCCTTGGTGATTAATGAAGAGAAAGTCCCCTGAGGTGACAATATGTTCTCGCATATAGAGGATATTTTTAAAGATGGCGTCTTCTTGTTGTGGCCTAAAGGTGTGGATGTAGCCACCTTTTCGCTCAAGACTAATCACTTTCTTTTTAAAATCAAAATTAGAAAAACGCAGTTGAGTAAGCTCACTCAAGCGAAATCCTCCCCAGTAGAGCAGCAACAGAATGGTTTTCTCTTTGGTTCTGTAGGTATTTTCTATGAGGTCACGCCACTGGTCCTTGGGTAGCATCACGGTGTGTTTAATATCCTTTTCTTTTAATTTGATGGCGTGGATTTTATTTTTTACGGGATTAATAAGAAATAATTTCGAGTGATCCTCATGGCCCTGTTTAAGATATTCAAAGAAATTCTTAATCGAACTTAGATGTCTCTTTACGGAGCTGACAGCTAGGGGAGTTTGCACAAGAGGTAGGGACTTTTCTTTAACTAGAAAGCGCAAAAATATCTTTATAAAGAGGGTGATGATTCTCCCCTTTTTCTGCTTAGAAATTTCTCCACCATCAACTAGAAAACTCTTGTATTCGCTGACGAAATTTTTCTTGGATTTTTCAATGGTTGAGTTGAATTTAAACTCATACCAAGTGAGAAATTTTTCTAAATCACAGCGGTAATTTATAAGGGTGTAAGTGCTCTTATTTAACTTCTTACAATTATCAAGATATAGATCGAGCCATGCCTGGTGTTTCTTGCTTAAAATATGATTACTCATGGCGTCTCAACTAAGTTACTGATTATATGTTCGTATAATTTATATTATATGAATATACAGAATTGTAAAGCACTGAAATCACGAAATAGAGCGTTTAGCGAAAAAGGTAGGGTTAGACCTAGATGATTTTGATTTTTAATCCTCTTAGAAATTCTATTCCCCAAGGAGTGTAACTAAAGACTAAAAGACAGATGGCGAAGGCAAATGAAACGAGCATGAAGAGCATGACAGCTTTTCCAAAGAGGCTAATTTCTGCACTTAGATAAGTTCCGTAGAGATCTTCTACATGACCATTTGACTCAGGTTCATAGGATTGCTGAACCTCTAACTCTTGGTATTCTTCTTTTTCATCTAAATCGAGGTCTTCCATAGTATTCCTAATCTTTAGTCGTTAACTCAATCGGTTTTCTAGTACTTTTTCTTAAGAGAAATTCAAAGTTGCAGCTACAAGTTTTCTCTTATCTGCCGAAAAGTAGAGGAGTTTGTTATTAAGGAAAAATGTATGAGAAAATACTTGATTGTTTTGCTGGGGTTGTTTCTATTTTCTTGCTCCCATGGGGGAGGAAGTCGAACTCCTTCATCTACTGATTACAACCTAAATAAACTCATAGGTGAAATCAGCTCATCTGTTGTTGCTGGTATAGTTGATACAAAGCTCTGTTCAGCAAAATTATCAAATTATGGTAAGAGACTCTTGTCTCTTAGTGATGAGCATATTGATTCAGCGCTAATTACTGATGGTAAAATTGATCAAATTATTAAAAAATCCTTTAGAACTAGACTAGAAATCAAAGAAAAAATGAAAGGGCTGAAAGTTGTTTCTGCTATTGGTGTTGCCTGCCTTCATTCTATTAAAGATATAGTGAGGGCGCTTAGATATGTTGAAGATTATATGATCGAAATAAAGTTCTTTAGACTGGGTTATTTAAAGTCTATGGACTTTGTCACTTTTGCAGGTTCTGGAAGTCAATTTCTTGTGAATCCCGTTTTTGAATTTTCAAGCAAAGCAGATTTAAAATCAGGGGACATTATTCTCTCTAGAGGTCATGGTTATTCAAGTGCTGCCATTGCAAGAATTGGTGAGAATGAGTCACAATTTTCTCATCTCTCTCTGGTGTATAGAGACGAGTCCAATGATCTTCACACAATTGAGTCACTGACAGAGGTAGGAGCGGTAACGGCGCCCATGCAGGTGTATATCGACCAGAAAAATGTACGTTCTGTTGTGCTTCGTCACAGCGACTCTAAACTCGCCCATGAGGCCGCAAAGTCCATGTACCAAAAGGTGAGAGCAAGGCAATTGAAGAAGAAGAATATTGCCTACGATTTTGAAATGAATTACAAGGATTCAAAGAATTTATTTTCCGCTGAAATTATTTATCATGCTTTTAAAAATGCAGCCAAGAAGTTGTACAGTAAAAAGCTAGATCTTCCTCTCTATAAGACAAATTTTGAAAAAGGTTTACTCTCTTTTCTTAAGGATCTAGGTCTCAAGGTAAATGCATCAAATATTTCATCCTCTGATACTTTTGGCCCCGGAGATATCCAATTTGATCCTAGCTTTAGTATCGTGGCCGAGTGGAGAAATCCAAAGAAAATGAGGGATAATCGTTTTAAAGATGTAGTGCTCACAAAAATCTTTGAGTGGATTGAAGTTGACAATTATCGCCTCTTTGCTCCAGCTGGAATAATCGTAAAGAGCCGTTTCTCATGGCTTATGCGAAGGACTCCCTTTGTGAAGAAAATGTTGGAGGATAAATTTCCTCTCAATATGAAGGCACGGCAACTCAAGCTCTTCTTGGTCTTAGATCTGGTAGGAGAGAAGCTCTATAACAAATTAAGTGATGCTCAGGCGATTGCTAAGAGGACATTAAGTCCCATTGAAATGCATGAGGTTTTACAAGACTTTAAAGAGAATGATTACAAGAGATACATAAAATTTATCGCCCTTAGTAGAGAGGCCAGAAAGTATCGCGGGCGTAGAAAAGTGCCCTATAATGTTAAGAAGGAACTGAAAGAAACTCGACCCATATTCCACCGGTATTTTCACAATTAAAATGTAAGTATTTTAGTGAATTAGACCTAAAAGGTAGGACGACTAGTACAGTCGCAATAAGTGGTATTGTAAGAATTTCATTTGCAGTGCGTTTAGCATTTACACAGCTACAATAATTTAAGATAATTAAAGAGAGAAACTGATAAATTAAGGAAAACACATGACTGATGACCACTCTAAGATAAGAGAATTAGAACATAGAAACTTTAGAAACGATGATTTTTGGAAAGAGATTCCAGGCTGGAGTGCTGTCACTCGTGGAGAGTTTGCTGACCATAAATGGCAGATGAAACACTCCATTAGAAAGGTAGAACAAGTTAGGAAGATTCTAGGTTCAAGACTAGCTGAGAAAGACTTCAATGATATTTTAGAGGGACAGAAAATCACTCCTATGAATATCAGAATCACTCCCTACATATTTGCTTTAATTGACTGGGAAAACCCATTAGATGATCCTCTTAGAAAACAGTTCTTGCCTATGGCGAGCCAATTCTTACCTGATCATCCAATGTACTTAGCTGACTCTCTTTCTGAAGATGATGACAGTCCAGTACCTATGTTAACTCATAGATATCCAGATAAAGTTTTATTTCTCCCAACGACAATCTGTCCTGTCTATTGTTCTTATTGTACAAGATCAAGAATTATTGGTGGATCTACTGAGACGATTGAAAAAGAAACTTACGGTGCCAATCAAAAGAAATGGGACGATGTTTTTGAATACCTCTTACAACATCCTATGATTGAAGATGTCGTAATCTCTGGTGGTGACGCTTTCATGTTAACACCTGCGCAAATTCGCTACATTGGTGAGAACCTTTTAAAGATCCCACACATTAGAAGAATTCGTTTGGCCACGAAAGGGATTGCTATTTTTCCTCAAAAAATCCTTACTGATGATGCTTGGTTTGATGCGGTAAAACATATTCATAAATTCGGAAAGGCCTTTGGTAAACAAGTTGTTATCCATACCCATTTTTCTTGTTCAAGAGAAATTACTAAATGGTCACAAATGGCGATGGACAAAATTTTCCAAGCGGGAATTATTGTTCGTAACCAGGCCGTACTACAAAATGGCGTAAATAATCATGTTGATGAAATGGTCTTACTCACTAGACAAGTAGGATTTCTAAATATTCAACCTTACTATGTTTACATGCACGATATGGTTCCTGGATGTGAGCACTTTAGAACTACTCTTAGAGAAGGTGTGGAGTTAGAGAAAGCGGTTCGTGGTACCACAGCTGGTTTCAACACTCCTACATTTGTTTGTGACCTGCCTGGTGGTGGTGGTAAGAGACACGTGGCCTCTTATGAATACTACGATGAAGAGAATGGTATTTCTGTTTGGAAAGCACCACATGTTAAACCTGGTGAGCTCTTTACTTACTTTGATCCAATAGGAAAATTATCTCCAGAAGCACAACAGAGATGGGGTGATGAGAAAATTAGAAAGGCCATGATTGATGAGGCCATAAAGAAAGCAAGATAAGTTTTGTTATGAACTAGGGGGAAATGACCTCTAGTTCAAACATTTTGCTTCACAAGATCCAAAGTCTTGTTTCTCATTATGCTGTTCAATTTGCCAAAGCCCATCGCTCAGTCTTGATACATTACAATGACCATTTTCATAACTCTTATAGATAAGTTCACAGTACTTATAAGGTTTTGTAGTCTTAGTGGTGGTTGATGGAAACTTCACCCTTAGCGTCTTTCCTCTTTTACTTACAGGAGGACTTTGGTTGAGGTCTCGCCACTTATAGGGAGAGGGGGCACAGATTTCAAATTGCGCCTGATCTTTATTGTATCTAAGAGCGTAGGCCTGAGCATCACTACAATTTCCTGAATCTCCCGAGAGTTGCAGTGCTCCTCCAATACTTAAGGGAGCTGTGTTGGCCTTAGTGGCAATGGAGAGAACTTTGTTATTTAAAAAATAACCTTTATTATCTGAAGAGCGCAGCCAGTGAGTAGATTTTGTTACAATTTCTTTATTGAGACCAATCCCTCTTAAGGTGTAACAAGAGGTGATTCTCTCTCCTTCATTTATGGTGATAAAGAGTTTTAGCTTTCTCTCAATCATCTTGATGCGCCCAGTTCTTTTATCTCTAAATTCAACCACAAAATGCAGTCCTGTGGTACCGCCATTGACTAGCACTTCCGCATCGTCTTGTTGCAGATAAACTTCACTAAGTCTTAAAGTAAAGAAACCTGATTCTTTGAATATTTCACCTTTTTCGAAAATGGGAAAGGTATAACCATTTTCAGAAGAGTCCTTCATGAATTGTTTGATGGAGATTATGCTTCTGTCTTGCCTCGACTTTTTGTCTAGCAAGGTCGCACTACACGCCTTTGGGTTTGATAATATATTTCGTACTTCATCCACGAAGTAAACCATTTCAAATTGCTCTGTGGTTTTAATGGCTATGCCTTCTTGTAGCTGAAGAAGTCTAACGATGGAGGCGGTGACCGCGCCAAAGATGGCAAAAGAAATAATCGCTTGAAGAAGCATTGTCCCTTGTTGATTTTTTAAGAGTTTCACTTGTGTACCTTCTTCCAACTACCAATAGTTGCGCACTCTTCAAATTGACTTAACTCTTCATTAAACCTAAGACTTCCAAGAGTGTTTTCTGTACATTCTTCTAAACTTCCCTCTAGTTGAATATAGTTATTCACATTGAGTGTCGCCGATAAGTTCTGTGTACCAAGTCCTATGGCCTTAGAGTTGAGAAAGGTATAGTTGCCTCTATCTTGTGAAATATTAGAACCCTCTGGTAGACCTCCGTAGGCACATTCAGAAATCTTTTGATTCACTAATTTAACGTAGACTTTAATTTTCCTAATCGCCTTTGAGGCCGTGATTGAATCCAGATTCTTATCTAAGTGAATATTTAAATACATGAGGCCGTAATCAGAAACGATTTCATCTTTGGCGTTACTGTCAGCAAGTTCGTATTTTATAACTTTGATTTCCTGAGTTCCAAAAGCTTTCTTAGAGATTGAAAAGACCTCATACCTATTGGACTCTAATCCATCCTTTACTGTAACGATAGAATTTACATTCGTGCCATCGATGGTTTTTCCTGAAAAAGTGGCATAACAGTTAGTAGGAGAGGATAGATAACCTCTAACCTTATTAATGTAATTCACTATTTCAGCTTCGGCGGTAATGTTATTTAAAGTTTCAGTTTGTTTCTTAATCGTTCGCATCACAATGACGACGACTATGCCCAGACAGAAAACACCTGCGAGAAGATTTAATTGGGAAAAGCCCTTATTGTTTAATCGAAACATAAGAAATTACAACTCCCTGATGTATTCTTGACTCTGGACTTTTCTAGTACCCAGTCTATTTTTTTCGTGAAATCGACATTGTTCTTAACAAGCTTACAGGACGCAGGAGAAATATTCTCAACTCCTCCCAGTGTACAGAAACGAAAACTTCCCACCTGTGTCTGACTTTTACGACTTGGCGATACGATAATTCTTATGTATTTTCCCCAATCTAGTTTATCCTTTCCCCAGGTTTTCCAAGGGGCCACACCATTACAAAGCTCATATGTTTGCAATTGGCCGTTGAAGCGAATAACACCCTTTGTCTTGTTGTTACATTCAAGAGTATTATTTTCCACGAGGGATAGAGTTCCAGAAATGGTCAAAGGGACATGAGGCTCAGTGTCTTCTCCGATAACAGTATTGAGTCGAAGCAGGAGATTATTTGTTTCAGATTTTTTAAGCGTAGTCTCTTCATCGTCCACCGCGACATCACTTAGAGGTAGAGCGTTACAGTCCTGAATTTTTCCATCCAGTGTACTAAAAACAAGAGGGATGGTCTTACTCACAACTTTGGCGCCAATCGTGTCCTTACCCTTATTAAAATCAACTCTGAGATGCATTTGAGGGATGTCAGAGTTTTCGTCCCTTGAAAGATGGTAATTCTCAATCTTCAAGTTTCCTACACCGTAGAAAGTAAAACCTGAGTTGAATGTCTTATATGTTTTTAGAACTCTTCTATTTTTAGATTTATAATAAACTGTGGAGATAGAATTTAGACCCTTCGTTTGCCAATCGGTAATGGACTTACCTGCCAACGTAGCTTCACAAGATTCAGGATTTTGAAGGGTGCGCCAAATTTCTTCGTAAATATAGGCCATCTCATATCTCTGATTAGAACTCTCGGCCATTTTCGCTTGCATGGTCATCATTTTGATTCCCACGACAGCAGCAGCACCTAGCATTCCAGAAGAAATAAGAACTTGGATGAGAGAAAAACCCTTATCATTTAATTTCATTAGTAAATAATAAGGGCAATCTCTATATGCATCAACTCTTTTAATTTGGTTTGTGTGCTTTATTCTCCGGCAACACTTAAAGCATCAAATCTAATCTTAGGAGAAAAGAATGTAGCACTAGTATTTGATTCTAGGGCATGTCCGATGTGAGAGATATTCTTTAAGGCATTAAAGAAGTTTCCAGAAACAGTCACTCCTTTTACGGCCTGAACTCTCTGTCCATTAACCACAAGATAACCACTTGCTGCAAATGAAAAATCACCACTTATATGATCCGCTCCCGAGTGCATTCCCTGGTCAGAAACAATCTCAAAATAAGTTCCTTCTTCAAAGTTTGCATCGTTTGCGGCAACTGGTGAAATGATTTTATTTGTCCCACCAACTCCTAGAGAAGATTTTGGTCCTCTAGTGGCATTGAAGGTATTCACTAATCCCAACTTCTTTGCTGTAGCTGAATTTTGATAGAAATTCTTCAAAACACCATTTTCTATTAATGTTGTTTCACTCATTAAGTTTCCCTCTCCATCAAAGAGGGAATAAGCGAAACCATTTTCTAACATGGGGTTATCAATAATTTTTAAATCTTTTGAGGCGACCACTTCATTCAATTTTTCTTTCCATGGGTTCATGTCATTAACAGCAGCTTTTGCAGAAAAGAGACTTGAAAATACGGAAAAGAATTGAGCTAATTTATCTGTTGAAAAGACAATATCATAGTGGCCAGTCTTAAGTGCGCTACCATCAATTAAACCCTTGGCATGCAAGAAAGCTTGCTCAATACAAATAGTCGGATCAAGATCTTCAAATTTTCTAGTGAGAGACTGGTGTACGTGCATACTTTGCTTGTCTCCAGTGTCTAAGAGCGCCGCTGTATAACAAGAATAGGCCTTGCTCTTCTCTACACACTTTGTTCCTAGGTGATTGAGATAGAGCCTCTCATCAATATATTCACCAACTCCATTGTAGGGAGGAGTTTTTAAATTGCTATCTTTCTTCATCAATTCACTTTCAAGTTTTATCGCCATCTCTATGAGATCTTTTGCATCGGCCCTTGAATCGTCATATTTAAAGTCTCTCGTCCCATCTAGAACTTCACTTCTTTTCACTTCAATCAATTCAAGTTCTTCAACTTTTGAGTAGTGAGCATTATCTAGTGCCTGATGAACAAGAGTTTTAATCGTTTCATCGTCAGCTGTCTCGCAGTATGAACTCCCAATTTTTCCATCTTTTATAACTCTAAGACCGATTACTTGTGTTCCTGAGACTTCATATGATGAAACCTCTCCTGACTCGACTTTAACGTTGATAGATTCGCCGCTATCCACAACAATATCTGCTTGGTCAGCACCGGCCGCCATGGCAACTTCAATTATTTTTTCTAATTTTTGCATTTTCATTAGGCTTTTCCTCCAACTAAAATCTCATCTACTTTTAGTGCTGCTTGACCAACACTTGTAGGGATGGCACCAGAAACTGAACCACACATTCCGGCCGCTAGTTCTAGATTATTTCCCACCATACTAATTTTTTGCAGGATATCAGATCCGGAACCTATGAGTGTAGCTCCTTTTAGAGGACGATCAATTTTTCCATTTTTTATAAGGTAACTCTCTTGCGCTGAGAAATTAAATTCTCCAGTACCAGGATTAACTGAACCACCACCCATTTTCTTGCAGTAAATTCCATTATCAATAGTTGCGATAATTTCCTCTAGAGAATGATCACCTGGTTCAATATAAGTATTTCTCATACGCGAAGCTGGAGCAAATTTATAACTCTGTCTTCTTCCGGAACCAGTTCTTTCGTAACCCGTTTTCATAGCACCCACTTTATCCACTAGGAAACTTGTGAGTTTTCCATCTTTTATCAATTGAGTTTTCTTAGTTTCCATTCCTTCGTCATCAATATTGATAGATCCCCAATAGTTTTTCATAGTTCCGTCATCTACGGCACTGACAGCAGGATTAGCTATCATTTGATCCATCTTGTCCCAGAAAACAGAAGCTTTCTTTTGTACTGAAGTAGTCTCTAGGGAATGTCCACAAGCTTCATGAAAAATCACTCCTCCGAAACCACTGTCAATAACGACAGGCATTTTTCCTGCGGGACAATCGTCAGCAGTAAGTTTGATGAGAGCTTGTTTAGAAACATTCGTTCCAAGTTCTTTTGGGTCTATATTTTCAATAAATTCCCATCCACTAAGAGCTCCAGGAGCCTCGTAGCCAGTACTTTGCTCTGATCCGTCACTGGCAATAGCATTGGCCATTAAGCGGGCATAGTTTCTAGTGTCAGTGATGTGAAGACCTTCTGAGTTGAAGATCTCAATATTTTGTAGACGCTGAAATGCCCCACAATTTACTTGGCTTATTTTATCTGACTGCGCTCTGGCAGCTTGATCAATTTGCAGTAGGTATTGAATTTTTTGTTCAGTATTTACATTGGTAGAGCTAAGACCATTTTTTACAGTATGATAGTCTACATTCTTAATGAAATTGAGCGCAAGGCCTGTCGCTATGGCATCACGTTGATCCTGGGCCGCAAGGGCGCGTGTGATACGTAGGAGCTCCTCTTTATCTGACTTATTTGTATAACCGTAGAGAACTTTCGTTCCATAGATAAGTCTAATTCCAATTCCAAAATCAATACCTGATTTGATTTCATGAACTTTAGAACTGAGGATAGAGATATTGGTTGAATTATGTTTTTCAACATAGATTTCACAGAAATCTGCTCCAAGAGAGATTCCGTATTCAATAACCTCTGTAGCAATTTGTGGATTTAACATATTTTACTCCTTTATTAAGCGTCAGTAGTGTAACGCCTATGAGGAGGATTTGTTAGACTTGGTGCATTGATTTGAATTGAATTAAGGTGAAAGGGGATTTGTCTAAGCAGCTCTTCTTCTGTCTGTGACTCTTCTAGAAGTTACTTTCTCCATACTATCAAGAAGATCTGGGTGCTTCTCAATAATTTCTAAGAAGTCTGCTTTCTTAAGAATGTAGAGATCACAATAGGTCTGCGCTCTCACATCAGCATTTCTTGTTGTTTCACGTAAAAGTGCTGCTTCCCCAAAGATTTGTCCTTCATGTAGAGAGGCGACAACTGTTCCGTCTTTAAAGATGACTTCTACAGTTCCATGTCCAATCATGAACATCTCGTCACCAATTTCTCCGATGCGTATCACATTTTGTCCGGGAGAATAGGACTTTTGCACAAGAGCGGCGGAAACATCTTTTAAGCAAGAATGGGAACAATTCTTAAAGACGGGGACCGTTCTAATCAATTTCATATTCATATAAGTTTGTAATTCATTTTGAAGTGCCATGGGCAGATCAGAAATGATGGAGCTATCATTTTCTGTAAATCTCTTATTGATGAGATGGTTATAGTAACCAAAAACCTGACCTTGAAGTCTTTCAGGAATTTTATAATATTTCATATAATTGGCCACATCACCAAGACGTTGTTTTGATAGTTCTTTATGTCTATCAGCAGTTGTGAAGAGTCTCGTGACATTGGCAATAACAAAACCGTAAATACCAACACCTAAGATCATAATAGGCATGGTGTAGATTCTTCCAAGGTTTGTGTCTGGGGTAATATCACCGTAACCAATGGTCGTAAGAGTGGTAATGGCCCAGTAGAGTGATTTAATATAGTGAGTAGTTATATTTGTCTCTAGTGTTGGATAAATCAGTGACCATCCACATGCAATCCAGTGAATAACCATAATTGAAACACAGAATAACATGGAGACTCTAAGAGTTTTTGGGACAAGTGCGAGATTACTCATTAAGGCGTAAAGTCTAGCAACTCTAACAAGTCTCAACATTCTAAAGAGGGCGAAGATTTGGTAACCGTGAAGATCAAAACTATAAGTGATCACATCAAAAGGAATTGAGGCCAGCATATCGACGAAAATCATCGACCACCAGTAACCGGAATTACCATTTTTAGTTTGATAAGCTCTTTTGAAATATCTCTCTCTAAATTGATAGATAATATCGATGACAAATATTGAAGAGATCATGAAATCTGAAACAAGTTGCCAATTTTGGATGCTGGTTCTGTAGGTAAAACTAAAAGGAGCTTCAATTGCCGTAAAGAATACCGCCAAGAATATTAATCCATTCCAGAGTAGTTCATTTGTGGTCAATTTAGCTTTGTGTAAGTGAATCATTATTCCAGTTCTACCAAAGGGTTAATCCTCTTAATATATCGGGTATTTTCCCATTTTCTTTAGCTAATTCTTAGTATTTGGGCGATTAATGTAAAGTTTTAGTCAAGAATTCCCGCAAACCTTGACATCAATCAATCTGCGTCCAAAATAGAAGTATGAATTCATAGGAGAATCTAATGTTAAGAGTAATTTTATTTATAGCGACCAATTTACTTGTTTTGGTGATGATGAACATCATCATGTCTGTTTTCAATATAGCCCCGTATCTTCAAGGAACTGGTCTCAATTATCAATCTCTACTGATTTTCTGTCTCCTATGGGGTTCAGCTGGTTCTCTCATCTCGCTGATGATGTCAAAATTCATGGCAAAGAGATTCATGGGTGTGCAAGTAGTTGAACTGAATGGTCAGTACGGAAGTCTTGTAAGAACTGTTCACACGCTTGCTAAGAAAGCGAATTTAACGAAAATGCCAGAAGTAGGTGTTTATCAAAGTGATGAGATCAATGCTTTCGCCACGGGACCTAGTCGTAATAGTTCTCTCGTAGCGGTTTCTTCTGGTCTGCTCAATAGAATGAGTGAAGATGAAGTCGAAGGTGTGCTCGCCCATGAAATTGCCCACGTGGCCAATGGAGATATGATCACCATGGCGCTAGTGCAAGGGGTTGTGAACGCCTTTGTTATGTTCTTCTCTAGAATCGTGGCCTTTGCCATTGATAATGCCCTTAGAGATGAAGAGGGACGTGGCGGCCTTGGTGGTTTTGCCAGATTTGGAGTTGTTATATTATTAGATATAGTTTTTGGTATTCTAGCTGCACCTCTTACGGCATGGTTTTCAAGATGGAGAGAATTTAGAGCGGACGCCGGTGGCGCACAATTATCTTCGAAACATAAAATGATCTCAGCGCTACAAGCGCTACAGAAGAACCTTGATTTCGCTGAAGAAAAAGGTGCTAGTGAGAGTTTAGCTTGCATGAAAATTTCAAGTAATAGGGGAGTCGCTTTTCTCTTTAGATCACATCCTCCTCTTGAGAAGAGAATCGAAGCTCTCTCGCAGGGAAATTAGTAAATAGACAAATTCATATCAACCGCTGGTGTTTTCATAGGCCAGCGGATTTCTTAAATCACTCTCATGTAAAAAAATCATACCCAAGTTGAGTCCACTTTGACACCACCTGTAATTAATTTAAATGTCAGTTTTCTTATCTTATTAAAATTACACAAGCAGGTTTCACAGTTTTAAAAAAATACTTCACACCTCTATATTTAATTTGTATCCACTAGGAAAATCTTTTTGGAGCAAAAAAAATGAAATCAATAATAAAGTTTTCCCTATTATTACTATGCTTAATCGCTACGAATAATGTCACTGCAAGAACAATCATTGCTGATGGATCTGAGCTTACGCTAGACCTCTCTGGATATAATGGAAGAGATGGACATAGAGGTGAGGCCTGTGAAGCTGGTGAAGACGGCAAAAATGGTAACAATGGAGAAGATGCTGTTATTTATTTTACAGATATAAGTGACTTAAAGAATATTCAACTCAATATGAGTGGTGGTTTAGGCGGACGTAGAGGACAAAGAGGAACTTCTTATAACTGTGACTCTTACCCAGTTCGATCAAGAGACGGATACAATGGAATCCTTGGGTACCTGTCATTAGTAAAAGGAGAGAAACTTCTTCCTAAGCAAGTTTTTACGAATAAGATCTCTATGGTTTCTGCTCATCAAAGCAACTTGATCTTCTCTACTAACTCTTGGATTGAAAACACTGGAGCAAAAGATCTTCTTCATAGAGATTCGGTTATTAGAAATACATATAGATACTTTGATAAGATTTCTTATACCACTCTTAAAGTGAAGCTCTCTGATAAAGTACAAGCATTAGATCTGGCGGATCTCTCATTAGAAGTTAAATACAACTCAAACTACAATCGGAAAACGAAAGTTTTTCTTTATAAGAATGATAAGAAATTAAAAGTTTTAATTGATTATGATTTCATTGAAACAAGTGGTGAGAAAAGCATTCATATAAAGAATATTATTTATAAGAGTGAACTCTTTGATACAGAATTTATGGGAAGTGCTCATAGTGGTTCCTCGACAACTCTTTCTTTAAGAGATCCTTTGTTTCTAGATACCACTTTAAAAAATAGCTTCTCTTTTACTATTTATGCTTACCACCCATTTATTGACTACTACATAATTGTTGGTAGTGCTTCATCTAAGTACTTAGATGTAGTTCAAGATGGAGATGTGATGAGTATTAATATTGGAAGGGCAAAAGTCTTTAAAGACATTTTTGCTAAAGGGACAAAGTATAAAGTTAAGTTAAATGTCTATAAGAGCATTGGTGACAATGGACTAGGTCATCGTATTGAGACATTCTTTACTGTTTCAGAATAAAGAATAAAAAAAGGAGGGAATAGATCCCTCCTCATTGTTTTTTTTTAATTATTTAATTAAATTCTAGTAACCAAAGACATCGTGAACAAGGTTCTTGTTTTCATCAATCAACCATACATCTGCAGTACCTGCTTTTGCAGAATCAGAATCAATATAACCTACGGCACCAGCAATGAATGCAAGACCATCGGCTTCTGTCATAACTGAAGCAAGACCATTTGAAAATAGAGGTGTGTTCACAACAGTGTGACCAAGATCACCATCAGCAGCTTGTTGACCGGCCACCGTTTTAGCAGCGCCACCACCATTACCAGCTCCTGCCGCACAACCAGTACCACCGTTGGCGAGAACTGTAGCTGTTCCTCCAGTATCTGCAGCTTGAAAACCAACCGCATAGTAGTTACCACCTGAAGGAGGAATATATCCCGCAAATGCGAGGCAAGATGCATAGGCATCAAAATCCGCTTGCAATGCTGTTTCTGCAGAATAGATTGAAGCCAATTGTAATTTTGCTTCTGAAGTTTTTGTTTTTGCTTGATACTGCTTAAAATTTGGAATCGCAACTGCTGAGAGAATACCAATAATTGCAACCACAACCATCAGCTCCACTAGTGTAAAGCCTTCTTCATTTTTAAAGCTTTTCATATAAGCCTCCTTATAATTTTGCCAAGTTTAGATTGGCCGTTTAATTTTTCCTATCTCATTAAGAGAGATAGAAAATTTGATTCTCTACTTTTATTTAATGAGAGATATTAAGAATCTCTAATTAAAGACAAGTGGGAGAGTACATTTTTGTTTGGTTAATTTTAACATATGATCATAATTTCTTACTATGAAAAGAGTTCTTAAAAGGGTGAAAATTGTCTTAACCTTAAATCGAATTAATTGGATGGGCGATTTTTAAATAATATTTTATGGAATTTTCTATTGATCTTGTTGGAGAGTTCAATAGGTTTATTTTAGAGTGATTTTTTGTAATCCTGAGATGAAGCTAGCTTCAAGTAGTCCTAAGAATTACTGCCCTTAATAAAATTTATTAAGTTACCGATAAAGTAGGGTATGAATATAAATAATGCTGATTCCTTTATACTAAAACTACTCATCTCAGTAGTTCTTGTATCTTGTGCCACCAGTGTTCCTAATCAATCTAATAGAAGATCAATTTCTGGAGTTAGCTCTCTTTCAGATCAGAGTTGTTTTGATTTAGCTAAAGGTTTCATAAATTCAAATCATAATATATTAAAATTCAACGAATTAGATGCGGTGGCAGAAAGAGGGATCGCTCTAAGTCGTCTTGCTCTTTCTGGAGATATTAATGATCATACCAGGGCGCTACTTAGTATAGAGACGACTACATTTGCTAAAGAGTATAGAAATGTCCCGGATAATCTTGGTAGACTCTTTGCTGAGGTGATCGAGACTGATGATAAAGAAGTCGTATACTTTTTCAATGAAGTTTCTAAGAATTTAATTAAACTTCATGAAATAGGAAGTGATTTGAAAACAGAAAGTATTATTCATCACGCGGCAAATACAATTAAGGCGATGAGAAATGGAAAACTCAAAGGAGGAAGTGTTCAGGCCGATATGATGCTAGAAATCTTTATGAGTGATACAACTCTAGAGAAGAATCTCCTTCATAAATTACGTCCCGACATCTTTCCTGAAGTTGAGTAGTTAGTTCACTATTTTTAAATAACAATACAAGCATTTATTCCTTCTTTTGAGGGAGGAGAGTAAATGAGATAGTCACTTTTTCTTAATTTATGAATTTTTGTATCTATTGTGTAGAATGTGGTTTCACCGGAATGTAATTTTTTAACAATATATTGACCTGGGTTTAGTCTTCTTTGTTTTTTACTACCAAGCACTATAAAACTGGAATCATCTTTTATAAACTCAAAATGATCTTTCCCTAAGTACTTAACGCTCAGTCTTAATTTGTTATTTTTGTGACTTTCTTTTTTTATGGTTAGAGATGTCTCAGGATTTGAATATAAAGTTTTTTCAAGTTCAAATATTTTAGTAAAAAGCTTAGGTCTTTTAGCTGAACCTTTGAAGAAGTACTGCTTGTTTGAATAATCTCCCCATCCAAGTAAACTCCAATCAAATGAGTTCTTATTCTCATTGTTCTTCTTATTAGAACATGACTTAAGTTTTGAACATACTTTGTCCATTTCTTCAAATTGCTTTACTAGAGTCTCTAATTCTTTCTTGTTAAGCTTTCCTTTGAATGAACCAGAAGGTGAACCTGTACATAGGTGGAACCCACCAGTTGATGTTTTAAATGAGTACTTACCATTATCTAAAAGAGTAAAGACTGCTTTTGTTTTAAATTCATTATACTCAACAACTTTTTTTAAACTAAAAACAAGTTTTGCTTGTTCTCCGTAACTGCTTAAAGAAAGGAAGAGAAGAACTATTACTTTAGTCATTTACACTGCTCCGGCGAAATTATGGCCTCTATATGTCTACCTTCAATGAGTTCGTCATTCTTTCTATTATAATCACCCATAATATTACAGCCGATTCTATTATAAGGGTAGCTGTTTCGATCAGAGTACTCATCTGGTAATCCGAAGCGATGAAGGATTTCATGTTTCATAGTTTTACAGTCTACTTTAGTTGTTAAATTCGCCGCATTCTCTCTATTTCTCCAACGATATTCACCGTCTGGAAATTCTTCTTCGACAGCTTTTTTTTGTGTGTCAGTTAAATCTTCCCAACATGTAGTGTGACTAATATAATTATCAAAAAATAATAGGGTTGTACTGTCATCTGGATCGACTACCCGGTCTTTACAGTCAGAGCAGTAACACTTAGTTACACTGAAGCTTGGAAATGTAAAATCTCCAAATTCAATTTCAATTTTTGTACTCATTTTTCCAGAAAAATTTGGATTTTCCTTTTTTAGATCTTCATAACTATCATTCATAGATTTTTCTAGAGTCTCGCTACATTTAGTTAGATTGGCCTTAAAGCTTTTGGCGTCCTCAACAGACAGAGTTGAAGTATCAAAAGAAAGTTTAGTTTTTAATTCGACTTTATTCTTATTCTGAGTAACTTCGTAATCATAACTTGAACTGTAAGGAGGGTTAGTCATACTACTTCCTGAATGAGACTTATTAGGATTTGGTTTAAAGGGATCTAATGGTACAGGATCATCCTTGTCACTTTCACCGTCACAGTCTGAATCATAATCACTTGGGTCGTAGTAATCTTTTTGTTTGCATAGATATTGGTTGGCACCTAGGCGCTGATTGTCATTCATATCCAAAATTGCTTGCTTAAAGATTTCAGGATGTTCTTTTTGAATTTGCATGGGAGTTCTAGAACAAATGTCCTTTAATTTTGTCTTTAGGCTATTTGCATATTCTTTTTTAATAGAAGAAATCTTTGAATTAACTTTATTACTAAATGTAGAGTCATTAGAATAAAGGGCATTAAAGGCATCCATTATATCAGCATGACTTCTTCCATCTTTATTTGAGTATTCATACTTGTCACCTAGAGATTCTTCAACTAATCCTGACAGAGATTCTCCACGTGATTTTGGTTTGAACAATACGGGAAAAGTATCAGTTAAGCGTTCGGTATAGTTATCAAATTCAAAAGACAGAAAACCCCCATCATATATTTCCATAAGTACTCCAGCAGAGACCATATTCTCGGGCTTAAGTGAGCTTTTCCTTGCCTCTAAGTGAGGTTTTGAATTTGTAGCGATGCCTTTTAAACATTTTGGAAGAGGTTTAGGGCTTACGCCTGAAATTTCTATTTCAGAGATCAGGACATCAGCAGCGTAAGATTTAAAGTAGAGATTTGTAGCGCCTTCTGCTACATCATTTAAAGTAGAGTTTTCGCTATAATTTAAGGTTGAAATAGCTTCTTGGCAAAAGTTTCCAAGTTGAACAACACTAGGCGACTGTTGGCATTGCTTTCTCAGCTTTATTTCAGCCTCGTAGGAGTTTGTATAGATGGATCCCATTCCTGCATGACTACTTCGACCACATTGATCAGCTCTTGTCTTGGAAATGTTAACTGGAGCTTCGTGGGCCCATGAGCTTTGATTTATAAGAATATATATTATTAAGGTGGAGATTTTATTCATCTATTACATAGTAAAGTACTTTTATGTTTGAAAGAATCAGGAATCTTTTCCCAACGTCATTTCAGCGTGTTATGCGCTAAGTGCTCTTGATTAAGTGTCTTAATTTATAGGCAGCCTTTAAGGTTAATTGTAGGTAATTTTCGATAATTTCAGGTTTACTTGTAAGCGACCATGACCAACTCAGTACTTAAAGTGACAATTTACATTACAATAAGATTATCGAGTTTTTCACCTGAAACTAAATTAATGAATTGAAGGTTATAAAAGGTTACTAAAAGTACCTTTTAGGTAAAGTGCCAATGTTAACCGACTAACTCTTCACTATGTTAGAATGGCACTTCTAGCATAGAACTCTTTTGCTATTTCTCTGGCGTTATTTAATAAAAAATAAAAGAGGACAACTTAGTACTATCCTGATGTGGAAAGAGCTAGAGTTGTATCTTCTCCCTTGCTGAATGAGGATGTGTGACTAGATTAGTAGTCTTTTTAGTGAGTATCTATAATGACCGGATCTAAGTAACTATTCATCTAGGAGTAAAAAGCGTTTAGTGAATATAGATATTGACTAGTATTAGTATATCTAAAAACAATGATTTTTACCATTATGCACAAAAAAAAGACCCACATTAGATGGGTCAGTTCTTAGTGTTTTATTATAAATTATTTCTAGAATGGTTCACCGTCACCGTCACCATCGTTTTTGCAGGATTGTTTTGCTAACTTTGCCATATGCTCAAAAGCGTTAATTATTCTTTTGTACATTCTACTTTCGTCAGTGTCGTGCACTTTTATGTAGAGACTAACCCAGTCATACATAGCATCATCTGATGTTCGCCAATGTCCATCACTTTCTTTACTTCTATATTCTTTGTGTCGAACATAGTCCCCAAGTGTTCCTAGGGCGAGGTATTTATAATCATCATACATATTATAAAATTTCTTTAATGGCATTGTTTGGATTTTCTTTTGAAATTTACCATAGGATCGTTCATGAATACTTGTCGCGTAGAAATTACATTTATCAAATTTATACTCTTGGTTAAGTACAATGTTTCGATTATTCGCGATCGAGAAATTCTTTTTTTGATACTTGTTTAATTTACCTAGAACCCAGTCTTGAGATTCCTCCATTGTTGCTTCTGCAGAAACATTGGATATGTTTAATAATATTAGAAGTGTTAATATCACTTTCATAATTTTTCCGGTTATAAGTATATTTTTAAATTAATTCCAATTAACTTGCTTAATGTAATAGTCCTTAAAGGAAGAATTCTTCCATTTATTAATCCTCTTTCTTCTTTCCCTTTTTGCTTCAGATTTTGAAGATTCAGGATAGCTCGCACTTGGCGTATCAATAAATAATCCATCACCGTATTCATCTTTTAGGTCTTGTTGGCTACATCCATCGTATTGAGAAGGGCTGCAATCATTCATATAAAAAACATCTGTGATAATTGCGGCACAGTATTCTCCGTACTTTTCTTCAATACCACTTGAGCATTCTGACATATAGTAAAAAGTGTACCCAGAAGCTGCGTATGAGCTTGCTGTTATTAGTAGTGATAGTGTTAAAATTAGTTTTCTCATTCGTTGTCCTTTTATATAATATAGTAGAGCGCTGTTGTTTTGCCTAAAATGGATCACTTTCTATACATAGTTTGATTAAATGATTGAAAGCTTTTGTTGTTTTCTTTGCTAACTCATTTGAACCAAAACCAAACAAACCAGTTGCAAAAGCCTTGTCGTGACTGTTGAAGGAGAAGTCTTTTGTTGTCATACACTTGTTAGGAGCGTCCTTACAGATAAATACAATAGCGGAATTAATAGGATCGTTACTAAAGGGCTTAATGTCTGAGACTGAAAAAGTTACAGTTGAACGAATTTGAGACTCAATGTTCTTAGTAAACTTAACAACGCATTTATCGTCATTAGATTGAGACATTGTGAATTCAGCTGAGTCTTCCTCGTAATAAGTTTGAGACACTTTATTTTGAATATATTCAAACGTCTGGGCCAGGCTTAGCTCAGCAAAGACTTGCGTTGAAAATGATGTAATTAGTAATAGAAAAAGAATCTTAGCTTTCATGGTTCTCCGTATTTCTTTGAGTCTAAAAGAACTCGTGATGACTGCTTGTATCTAATTGTTAAAGAAGGTTTTTATACCATTTGGTATATTCGTAAAACAGATACCGTATATTCTTTACAATTAAAAGTGTTTAATAGGTTTCGGGGACTTAGGTTGTCTTTTGTGGATATTGATACTCAAGATTTCTTGCTGTTGAACTCATATTGGAATTTGTTGTCTTGTAAATTGAATCTCTATGAAATAACTCCAAAGCCCAACTGAAATCCCTTTGTAAAAGATTGGCCATTCTTTCATAAGGGCAAGTTAGTCAATTTAAGCTTATGTAAGAGTTTGTTCCAGACTCTTGAGTATCCGTACCAAAATAAGAATCGAAACCATTGTAATATTCGAGATTTCTACATTGGTCGTAATCTTGGTTGGTTAGCTTAGCCTGATCCACTCTTCAAATCAGAAAGTCCTAAGTCTTCGTACTCATTAGGAGTGTTTCTAAGAGCACGTAAAACTGGCAGAATTACGAAATCACTTCTTCAATCTAGAGACTAGCTAAAGAGAAAAATCACAAATATTCGTACTTAAGTGTTGGGATATACATCATTTCCTTTCTTTTCTCTAATTGTCCGAAAATCGAACACTGATATGGCAGATAATGGTAATCGACAAAATCTTACTTGGTGTAAGTGGAGTACTCTATGGCAAGAAGGAAGAAAAAGAAGAAGAGTGATGATGGACAAGTCTGGAGTGCTTATTCCGATTTGTTTACTACTGTTGCAATTATTTTCTTAACAATGTTTGTCTTTGCGATGATTAAAGTTGGCGTTACTACCATGGAGAAAATTGCAGAGAAGAAATCCCATGAACAAGAACTTGAAGGTTCTATTCCAAAGAAAGCTCAATTAGAAGCTCAGAAGAGAGTTGAGAAGATAGAGAAGTCTATTAACAAAGTAGGTGAGTTTAAAAATATTATAAATAGTAAGGTTATCGAATTAAATCAGTTGGTAAAGGGATTAGAAAATAACAGAGAAGTTATGGAAGAGATGGTTAAGGAGCAGGCCAAGAAAGAGGCCATTCTAGCTAAGGTAAGAGATAACCTACAGAAGAAGAAAAGAGACTTAGCAATTAAATCATCTAAAAATGATCAGCTAAAGAAAGATATAAAGAATAAGGATGCAAATCTAGAAAGTAAAATTCAAGAGATTGCCAAGGTGAATAGTGATATCGAAGGGAAGAGAAAAGAAATCATAAAGTTTGAAGCGGCCTTAAAGAAAGAAGAGCAGAATAGTAAAAAAATTGAAAAACAACTTAAAGTTGAGATGGCCAACCTAAAACAAGAAAAGAAAGAAGAAATTCTAGTTAGAGAAAATGAAATTAAGAAAATGAAAAAAGAACAAATCAACTTAGAAGCAAGGCAAGTAAAAAATATAAAGGATCAAAAACAACAATACTTAAGTCAATTAAAACAAAATCAAAGTGTTTCAAGTGAAAAACTTAAGTCAGTTCAACTTGCTATGATGAAATCTGAACAAGTTGCAAAGGTAAGAAATCAGGAACAGTCTGCGAAGTATGAAAACCAAATAAAGCAAAATAATATTGAACACAAACATATCATGAGTGAAGCCCAGAAGGTTTCAGCGAAAAAGTCACAACAGACTGAAAGAATGGTTCAGGAGATCCAAAAAGAGAGTTCTAAGCAGATTCAAATTGCGAAGAGGCAAGTGGCCCAAGTAAAATTAGAATCGGATAATTTAGTTAAGTCACAGGCCTTAGCTAAACAGCAAGAGCTTAGTATTCAGAATAAGAAATTTAAGAAAATTATAGAAGATCTAAAAAAACAGCAACAAAGTGCAATAGCAGGGCAAGATAGTGTAATTAAAAATCTTAAGACCACACAATCCGGTACTATTGCAAAACTTCAAAAAGAGCAGGGGCAAGCTCTTGCCAAAGTAACTTCAGATTCGAAAAATGAAGTACAAAAAATGACTAATGAGCATAATTCTAAAATTGGTGAGCTAAAGTCTCTTCAGGCTAAGAGAGTCTCACAGCTGCAAAACTCAAATAGTGAAATCAAAAGACTTATGAAGGAGAATGGTGGCCTTAAAGATGCCATAGGTAAACTCGATGGAAACTTAACAGGTATGGCCTCTAAGAATCAGGGACTCTCTGCTAAGCTGGCTCAAGCTGATAGTAAAGTAGGAAACCTTCAGGGGGAAAATGGTGGTTTGAAAGACAAGATTGGAAAGCTAGACGGAAAACTCAAGGGCATGACTGCTAAGAACAAGGGCCTCTCTGACAAACTGGGACAGGCAGATAGTAAAGTAGGAAAACTCCAGGGTGAAAACGGTGGGCTTAAAGATAAAATAGGCAAACTGGACGGCAAACTAAAAGGTATGGCCGGAAAAAACCAAGGTCTCTCTGATAAATTAGGATCGGCCGATAGTAAGATAGGAAGTCTCCTAGGTGAGAATGGAGGCCTTAAGGACAAAATCGGAAAACTCGACGGTAAACTCAAAGGCATGGCCGGAAAGAATAAGGGCCTCTCTGATAAGCTTGGATTAGCTAATGGTAAAGTTGGAAAGCTATTGGGTGAAAACGGTGGACTAAAAGACAAAATCGGAAATCTAGACGGTAAGCTCAAAGGCATGGCCGGAAAGAACAAAGGTCTCTCCGATAAGCTAGGTCTAGCTAATGGAAAAGTTGGGAAACTTCAGGGCGAGAATGGTGGTCTTAAGGATCAAATTGGTAAACTCGATGGAAAGTTAAAAGGAATGGCCGGAGAGAAACAAGGTCTCTCTGATAAACTAGGCCTTGCTAATGCAAAGATTGGAGACTTATTGGGGCAAAATGGTGGCCTTAGTTACAACTTAAATAAGGCCAATAATAAATTGGGTAAATTAGAGAAGGACATCATCGATGCAACTCAGCGAGTGATCTATTCTGATGGTGAAATAAGAAAATTAGATAATGAACTTGAAAATAAGAATAATCAATTAGCTTCTAGTCACAAGGTCTTAGAGAACGAAAGAGAGAGGAATAATGGTCTAAGCAACCAAGTCGCATCTCTAGGTAATTCTTTTCAAGGCTGTCAGAGTGATCAAAGTATTTTAAATAAGAGTTTAAGTGAAGAGAAAGTCGCAAGAACTAATTGTGTAACTATAAAAGACAAACAAGAATTACAAAATAAAGATTTAAAGAATAGAATAGTTCTCATTGGTGAAAAGGTTAAAGATGAGAAGAAGAATCTTAGGGCCAATATCGCTAAGAAATTATCAAAGAAATTCAAAGAAGCTAATGTAAGGGCCATGGTAGATCCAAAAACTGGAACTGTGACTCTATTAATGGACAAGAACTTACTCTTTGAAACGAATAGTTCTAAATTGAGTAAAGTTGCCAAAGAGAAACTCTCGCAAATTATTCCTCTTTATTCAGAAGTTCTCTTTGGGGATGAAAAAATTAAAGAGAAAATCTCAAGTTTCAATGTTGAGGGACATTCTTCTCCAAGTTTTATGAAGAAGTACTCTGACCCACTTAAGAATGATCCCGAGGCCTATAATTATAACCTTAATTTATCAGCGAGGCGTGCTACCGCCATCAGTAATTTTATTTACAGTAGAAAAACAAAAGAATTTAAAAATAAAATGCACATGAGAAAAATTACCCGCTCAATTGGCCATGGATACATGATGCCAGTGAGACCTGCTGGAAGAAGTATTGCCTCCATCAGAGAGGGGAATACAGATCAAGACTGTGGAAACTATAGTTGTGATCTTAGTCAGCGAGTTGAATTAAGCTTTACCTTAAAAGATAATCCTAAAGTTTTAGAAAAGATATTAAATTTTCAAGAAGGTGGACTATGATTGAATTAATCCTTGTATTTTTTGGTCAATATTTAATTGAGGTTATGTTGGTAGTTGTCGCTATTGCACTCTCACTTAGATGGATGTCCTACAACCACAGTAAAAGAGATGAAGCTTACTTCTCTCATTTCACCAGAGAGCTGGCCTCCACTCTTTCATCAGATAAAGAAAAGGGGGCACGTATCGAAAATGTCTCTGATTCTTTAAATAACATTCTAGGACGAGTGAATCAAAAACTACCTGAGAGAAACTTAAGAAAGGGCTTTTCGAAGAGCTCAAACGAGACAACTGATGATCGTATGGTTGGTCTTACACTAAAAGAGTACGTTGGGAGTAAGCACGGTTTAATCGCCAATATTCAAAGTGAAGCTGGAATCTTTACTTCTCATGTTCAGCCAGACTTTTCTCAGCTTACTGAGCGAGTGATGAGTGAGGATGACAATTGGTCGAAACTCTTTAATCGTATTCCAATTGATGGAGTGACCAGAGTCTTAGATGTATTACCTACAATGTTTATTATTCTAGGAGTGTTTGGGACTTTCATTGGGATTTCCATGGCCTTGCCTGAAATTGCCAAAATGGACTTTGCGAATCTTGAAGAATCGGGAAAGACGTTATCACAATTCGTTGTGAATGTGACCTTTGCCATGAAAACTTCTATTGCAGGTATTTTCTTTTCTATTCTTTTAACCACTTTGAACACAGTTTCTCCCATAGAAATCACAAGGGAAAATACTTTCGAAAAAGTGGAAGTTGTTCTGCAAACTCTTTGGTACCACTTACATGCTGAGAGAGATAAATCTAGTGCTGAAAAAGAACTTCCTATGATTCGAAAGGTCATGGAAGAATTGTTAGAAGAGGTTCGAGTTAATAGATTAGCTCTTAATGAAAAAGAAATAAAGAAAGCAAGCTAGGTGTGAAATGAGTATTATTCAGGTTGTTAAGTCTTGTCCTTTATTTTACGAGCTCTATGATGAAGAGATCATGAAGATTGTAGAAAAGTGTAGAGTTCTCTCCTTAGAGGACGGTGATTACGTTTTTAGAAAAGGTGAGACGGGTAACGAGATATTTTTAATTTTAACGGGCTCCGCTGTTGTTAAAAGTGGTGACATAGAAATAGCCAAACTTAGAAAAGGTGATCTCTTTGGTGAGATGGTTCTCTTAAAGGATCAGATTCGCCATGCTGATATTTGTATAGATAGTTTTTCTGATGTACTGGTGCTGGAGTATGACGATCTCTTTGGTCTCTATGAACAAAATAATAAGGTGTTTTCTCTTTTGATGCTCAATCTTTCCCGTATGCTTGCGACTAGGTTAAAGGACACGGGAGGCAGGATTAAAGAATTGAGTGTAGAGAATCATGAATTGAAAAAGAGCGCTTGAAATTGTTTTTGATAGTATTCAATCTCTAAGACTTATTCTCTACTAGATATTTAATTCTCTTCTGGCTCATCTGCGCCCAGTCTTGCCTAAGTTCTATACCACAAAGTACACGGTCAAGTTGAATCACCGCTGCAGGAGTTGATCCTGAGCCTGTGAAAGGGTCAAGAATTCTGTCTCCAGGACTTGTGTAATTTCTAATTAGAGGTTCAAGAGAAGAGAAAGGTTTGTGATTGGGATGATCTCCCCATTTAGAGGCCTCACCTTCTTCATCGTATTTCGTAATCACTGACCATTGCATGGGTGGATCACTTGGAGTTAAAACTTTCTGTGGAACTTTTGAAAAGACTAGTGCCACTTCGTAGAGACGAACATTGATTTCGTTTCCACTATTAGTTTCCTTCGCCAACTTCCCCCATAAAAATTCACCATAGAAGTGAGTGAAGCCTAACTTTTCAGCCGTGGCCTTAATAGGATTTGTTCCTAAGTAGTTCGTCCAGATAACGAGTACGCCATCATCTGCAATGTACTCACAGGCAGCCGTCATCCAGGCCTCAGTGAATCTTCTATAGGACTTAACGTTCTCGTAACGAGTCACGGCTTCATGATTAATTTTTGCTTTCTTAGGGTCTCTTAGGGCGCCAGTCTTCTTATTTCTTCTGACTAGGAGACAGTAGGGAGGATCAGCATAGAGCATTTTGGCCTTATGATTTCCCATGATTTCTTTGTAATTATCTAATTTTGTTGAGTCCCCATTGATATGTGTATGAGGTCCCGCTGTGAATACTTTTTCCATGTCTCTAAGTATCAGAAGTGAGGAAAATGTGCAGCAACTCTTACTTTTTTACAGATAAATGGCGCTCATTGTTGCGCAGTGTTGTGACTCAGCTTAAAGCACAGGTCTGTAGAGGGTTAGGTTTTGTTAATTTTTGGTGAATTCTCACAAAATCATTTCTGAAGCGAAGTTGTAGTGGTTATAATTAAGCGTATCTTTATTCTCTAAATCTCTAAATACTGAGTCACTTAATGAAAAATATAATCCTATACGCCGCCCAAAAACACCTTCTTACAAATATGATCTTTGTTGGAACCATTATCTTTGCCATCTTTACCTGGATGAATGTGGGAAAAGAGGAGATGCCTGAGTTTGCCAGTAATTGGATTCGCGTAACGGCGGTCTATCCAGGAGCTCCTGCAGAAGATGTGGAACTCTTTGTTACTAAACCTCTTGAGGATGAACTTAAAGGAGTTGTAGGGATTGAAGAAGTGTCTACGACTTCAAGTGTAGGAGTATCAAGCATAAGAATCATTCTAGATGACGATTATCCTAATAAAGAGGAAGTGACTCAAGAGATTAAGGACGCGATTCTAAGGACTGATCTCCCAAGTGAGGTGCGAAACCTTCCAAAAATGAGACAGTTTAAAAGTGCCGCCAAAGCTATTTTAGATATTGGAATCTATGTAAAAGGTAAACCATATTTAGATGGGGAAAGTCGAAAGAAATTACAGCAGTATGTTCAAAGCTTTGAGTCGCAACTACTGGCCTTAAAGGAAATTAGTATTGTTGATAGATCCTATTATAGAAAACCAGAATTACAAATTCTAGTCAATCCAAATGAGAATCTCAAAAATGAAATCTCTCTTTCTGAGATTAGAAATCAAATTAAATCCAATAATATTCGAGTCCCAATTGGGTCTATGCGCGACCGCGGCGAGAGTAAGGTCACTGCTATAAATGAGTTAGAGGATGTGAAATCACTTAATAGCTTAATTCTTAGGGGTAATTATGAAGGTCAAGGTATTCTGCTTGGTGACATTGCCACCGTTAAGGACGGCTTTGAAAAAAGTAGCTCTATTTTTAAAGTGAATGGTCATGAGGCGGTGCTTTTAAATATTAAAAAAAGTGTCTCGACAGATATTCTGTCAGCTCAAAAATCAGTCATGACTTTTATCGAAAACTTTAGAAAGAATAATTCGGATTCTCCCATTGAAATTGTCACCATGGATGACGAGTCTTTTGCTGTGACAAATCGTTTAAATATAATTACTAAAAATGGAGTCATCGGCTTCTTTCTTATTACTCTTATACTACTGCTCTTTTTAGATATTAAAACGGGCTTTTGGGTGGCAATGGGAATTCCATTTTCAATGGGATTTACCTTAATTATTGCCCATCTTTTGGGTTACACCGTAAATAATATGACCCTAGCGGGAATTATTATTGTGCTTGGAATTGTTGTAGATGATGCCATTATTGTTGCTGAGAATATTTCCAGACACAGGGAAGAGGGCATGCCTCTCTATGAAGCTGTCTCTCATGGAACGGCTGAAGTCTTTAAGCCCATTGTGGCCAGTATCTTGACTACTTGTGTGGCCTTCTTGCCGCTTTTATACTTTGAAGGATTCTTTGGAAAACTCGTCTCTTTTATTCCTTTGGTTGTCATCTTAATGCTTGGTGGTTCTCTAATAGAGTCACTCTTTATCTTGCCTGCGCACATGGCGGGAAAGACGCCGCTCTTAGATAGATTTAAAAAAGACGTGGGTCAAAAGAGCTGGTTTCATAAGTATGAAGACATCTATGCAAATGTTCTCCTAAGAATCTTTAATCACCGGCTCATTGTTCTAAGTGTCTTTGTGACTTTACTTGCAGCGGGTGGATATCTTTTTAAAACAAAAATGAAGTTTGTGATGTTTCCACGAGAAGAGAGTAAAGAGCTTTATATTAAAGTTAAAGCAAGAAAAGGTTTTGTCAGAGATGAAACAGCAAGGGCGATAGCTCCTCTTGAGAAAATGTTCATTGATAGTGGGGCAAATGTTGTGGCCGTTCGTTCTCGGGTTGGTCTCTCTAGACGTGGAGGAGAGGTTAAGGAAAATGAAGCTTCAATAAATGTTGAACTCTTACCTGCTGATCAAAGATCAACTCCTCTTAGCGTGTTAATTAAGGATTGGAAGCAGAAGTCAGGAAATATTAAGGACCTTGATTCTGTAAAAATACTGCGAGGGAGATGGGGACATTCATCTGGAAACTCGATTGAAATTCAAGTGCAAGAAAATGATGAAGAGAAGCGAATAAAAGCTGTTGATCTCATTGAAAAGAAAATGAAGGAGATCGATAGTATTGTAGATGTTGAAGTTGAAAAACCTTTAATGAAGAATGAATACTTGTTTCGTATAAAACAAGACAGACTTATTCGCTACAATGTCACTGCTGAGAAAGTCACATCTACGCTTAGATCCTTTGTGGAAGGGAGTATTCTCTATTCCATCAATAAAGGCGATGAGGAAATTGATGTGAGACTTAGTGTGCCTGATGACGCTAAGAGAGACCTAAAGAAACTCTTAGATTTAAGAGTTGAAAATAAGTCGGGAAGGTTAGTCTACTTAAGAAAAATCGTTGATATTGAAGAAGTAGATAGGCCTGTAAATATTAAGAGGACTAACTTTAAAAGAACAACCATGATCTACGCCAATATAGAAAAAGGTTCTGACACAACACCTTTGCAAATTGCTGAAAAATTAGAAGAACTTGTTTTTCCAAAAGTCTCAGGGCTATATCCTACGACTCTAATCACTTTTAAAGGTGAGATCGAAGATACGAGGGAGAGTCAGGGAGAATTTCGAAATTCAGTTATCATGGTGGTTGTAATGATCTTTATGATCCTTGCTATTATGTTTGATTCCTTAACCAAACCCTTTCTAGTTTTATCTATAGTTCCTTTTGCACTTGTTGGAGTGGTCTATGTATTTATACTTCATGGAATGAGTGTTTATGGTTTCTTTGCAGCAATTGGAGCGCTTGGAATGGTGGGAGTTGTTATTAATGATGCCATCGTAATGATTGATAAATTTGAAAAAGACTCAAGAAGATCTCTCAGTTCAATCGCTAAAATTGCCTCAACAAGATTGCGTCCTGTTTTAGTTACGACTATTACTACTGTTGTAGGAATTCTTCCCACCGCTTATGGGATTGCTGGGCATGATTCAATGCTCGCTGAAATGATGTTGGCCATGGGTTGGGGACTGGTATTTGCAACTTGTATAACGCTGGTTTTAATTCCCTGCCTCTATACTTTTGTTGCAAGTGAGGAATGAAGGACTTAGTATTTCTGATTTCATAGTCTCTCAACAGCTTTAGCATAAGTAGTGACAAGTTCAGAGACTAGCTCAGCTACAGTGGGGTCATCTATAATATGAGCACTTACTTGCCCAATTTCCAGCTCACCTTCAACGAGGTCACCTTCTAACATTCCCTTCTTCGCTCGTCCTTTACCAAGGTGCGAGACAAGTTCTTCACTCGTTGCACACTTGGCCTCAAGAGCACATATTTCTTCATAGAATTTATTTTTTAAGAGACGTACAGGAACTACGCCTTTCATAGAAAGTTTAGTGTCTCCACTTTTTGAATTTCTAATCATCTCTTTGAAATTATCATGGGCAGAGGATTCTTTAGTACAGACAAAGCGAGAACCCATTTGTACAGCGTTCGCACCAAGGGCCAGTCCTGCAGCGATGGATCTTCCGCAAGCAATTCCTCCTGCGGCGATCACTGGAATTTTAACAGCGTCTATCACTTGTGGAATTAGTGCCATGGTTGTGATTTCGTCGCGGCCATTGTGACCTCCGGCCTCAAAACCTTCCGCTACGATGGCGTCAACTCCTGCGGCTTCACATTTCTTAGCAAGCTCCGGAGAGCTCGTCACGTGAACCACAGTGCAGCCTTTATCTTTTAAATACTGAGTGTACTTCTTAGGACTTCCAGCGCTCATAAAGAAAATTTTAATTCCGTATTTTAAAGACAAATCAATTTGTTCTTGGGCAAATCTATAAAGTAGGGGAATATTCACCGCTACAGGTTTGTCTGTGAGCGTTTTAACTTTCTTTAAATGAAGCTCTAGAACTTCCGGATTCATACTACCTGCACCAATGATACCTAAGCACCCAGCATTAGCAGCAGCGGCCGCTAACTTGGCCCCTGAAACCCAGACCATGCCGGCCTGGATGATGGGGTATTTTATATTAAAGAGTTTGGTGATGGTTTGATCTTTAAATGGCGTTGGCATTTGATTCATATTTTCTTCTTCTTTTTCTTTTTAAGAGTTTTCTCTAGTGCTTTAATAATAATCACCATATCGGGAGTGGAGTACTTTGTGTACAACTCTTCTACGATTGGTGAGGCCTTGCCACCTTTTTCTTTAAAGTTTAAGAGCTTTTTGACAAACTCACAGGCAATGACAAAGACTTTTGAAATTTCCGGAGTCTTTGTGATACTCACCGCGGAAAATCCTTTGCCATTATGTGCACCATGATGATGTTTGATAATAGTATCTACATCAATGGGACATTCCGGATGTTTTCTAATCAGTAGCGCTCCATCTAGGGCGTGACTAAAAACTAAGTCCCATTCCATTTCATCGATATCTGCTGTTTCTAATTCTTCAAAACTTCCAATCTTAGCGAGTTCTTCATTATCGACAAAAGAGATATCTTTAAAGAAACTTGCGTAGGCCAATTTTAAAAATACTGAATCGCTACCGATACCAAGATTTTTAGCAATCTCACTGGCAACAATGGAGGTCATGTGTCCATGTTGGTAGAGATAACCTGTTTTTGAATTAATAATTTTGTGAAGAACATTATTTACTTCGGGAGCATCTTTAGCAGTAGAGATCATACTTTTTACAATACTGTCAGTGAGCTGAATGGTGGCACTATTGAAACCTAACTTCTTAATTTCTTTTAGGGCAATATTGTAACTCTGAGCTATGACTTCAATCTTATTTTCAATATTACTAAATTTATTGTCATCAAGCTTCTTGGAGAGATGATCTGAGACAAAGTTTGTGAAATTTTCTTGATAATCTTTTGGAATATAGAAGTAGGACAGGTCCTGCTCTATGTATTTCTCAATGAGAGCTTTGGAATATTTATCTCCTGAGTGAATCCTCTTGATGAATTGAAATTCAGTAGGGGACTTTTTAATCCTAATAAAGACATCACAACATGAAGTATCAAGGGGGAGAAAGTAGCGAACTTCTATGGGAATAAATTCCGGAAGCACTCTCGCTTCTAAACTCTCTGCACTCACTCCTAGAACTTTGGCAGAAACTTTAATCACTTGTTCCCAATTTTTTTCGTCTTGGATAACAACGAGATGATCTTCATCGGCGTGTTTAAATTTACCATTCACAATAATTGATATTTCTAGATTATTCTCTTGAATATAGTCGAGCAGTAAGCTGGCAGTTTCTTCATTAGCACCACTGGCGTGAGTAATAATTAAGTCAACATTGGGTAGTATGTTTAAGAGGGCAATCGCCTCGGTTGAATTATTTCTTGGAATGACTTCGCAACCCACATAGGTTTTTAAATTTATGGAAAGCAAGTCTTTTAGATTATCGTTTTTCTCAATTAATATAACTTGAGACACAAGAGATCCCCTTTTTTCAATAAATAGTGACTCTATTATTTTACAAGGTATTGAAAATTAAAGCTACAGGGAATCATTTGAGCATTAAAGTTGCTTATCTTCTAGGGCGGGATTTGGAGTTCTGTGAACATTGGCTATGAAATTTTCATCCATCTCGCCGTAGAATTTAGCAATGGTTGCAGAGCGCTTAGCTTTGAAACCCAATCGCTTAAAGACTTTCCAACCAGCGTTTAACAAACTCTTTCTAACTTCTCCAGCACTAGAGTATGTACTCATGATGACATCTTTATCGCTTAGCTCTTTTAAAAGAGTAAACCATTCATTGGTCCATAGTGCGGGATTTTTCTTTGGAGAGAAAGCATCTTGATAGATGGCATTTACATTAGATACTAGTCCAAGTTTCATGGCCTCTACGGTAGAAACTCTAGCGTCACCGATAAGAATTAGCAGAGTGAAATTGTCGGTAGTTGATTTATAGTAGGTGAGGTTGTGGTCAGTAATTTTCTCTAGGGAGTTGTATATAACACTAGTATCATTTGCCATAGTCCAAGTCACGAGAGCTTCATCGATCTCAGTGCTAATGAAAGTACACTTGGCCTTTGAACTCTTCAATTGCTCATATGTCACCTTTGCGCCAATTCCTAATCCAAAGCCCACTTCAAATATTTTTAAATCATTCTGTCCATTTTGAATTTGTTGGGCGACTTCACAGCCTTCGAAGTAATTGTAGAGTGTTTCAGCAACGGCTCCGGACTCTGAGTGGCAATTCTCATCAAAGTACTCGCTGTGGAGGGTGAAGCTCTGGTCCTCAGTTTCCACTATGGTGTAAGTTCCTAAAATACCGTCAAATTTCTTCTTTTCTTTCATTTTTATTGTCTTATATCCTGTGGGAATTACTCGGTTATTCCAAATATGTTGGAAAGTGAGTAAATATCTATCCACTTTAGTCCGATAAATCACTGATGATTACTTATAGAACAAATTTTCTACTATGTCTTATGTGCGCTCTACTATTTTCCTGTGGAGCATCAAAACATGGGAACGATATAAGTGACGCTCAAACTGGAGCGAGTTTTAGTACTGAAGTAAAGTCCTTGAATTTCCAATCTGTTGAGGTCGCTTATAAAATTTGTAATGCCTTTCGTTCCAAACGTAACTACTGGCATGCTCAGCCCGTTATTGGCATGACGGCAAATATAAGCTTTGGTTATACAGATTGCGACAGCGATACGGCCGACATAGACATTGCCTCTATTATTAAAGGGCCACTTCTTTCTTCTCCCATGGTCTTTGATAGCCTCTCATCTGAAAATTACGATAAAGAAGTTCAGACTGATTTACATGGAGACTTAAGAACTGTGTGTCCCACTATTTTGGCCGGGTCAACTCCTCTAGAATTTATCTCGTCAGGCAGTGATCGCATTTACACAACTTTTGTTAATGTCTCTCCAACACTAGACCGCTTCTCTCTCATTCATGCAAAATTGAATGATGATAAAACGAGCTATATTTCCGATGAAGTCATTGTGATTGATGTGCTTACTTCAACCACTGATGATAAATTACTAGGTACAGTTACAAGTACAACAACTTCAAAAGTTTGTGGTGAAAACAAGACCAATGAAACTAGTTTTCAATTTCTCGATTCAATCCTTTAATTTACTTACATTGCTTTACTCTTGAGACCAAATAGATCTTAATTAGATTAATAATCTATTAATGAATTTGGAGGATCTATGAAGGCCATTATACTCGCGTGTCTACTTTTGTCGTCATTTGCAGCAGGTGCACAATCAAGAACACAATTAAAAGAGCGCGTCGCTCGCTTAGCTAGAAGAATTGATATTGAGGTCTTTGAAACTAATGTCTCTAATTCGGCCCTAAGAGAATCTCACGAAAAACTAAGAAGAATTCTTGCCACACTAAAAGGTGATGGTGGAACAAGCCCACTTGCTTGTATTAATTATACACTTCCTATTTATGAGAGATATTACAGCTCAAGTCGCGCCGTAGAAAAAGCACAACAAACTTGTCGCAAGGTGAGTGATCTTCCTGTTTTTAAATTTGTTTTTGAAGCTCTTAGAACAATTTACACAGACTCATCTGCTCTTGATCGCTCAGCTGATAAGGCATCTGGTTTTGCGGTAGAAGGTAAGTTACCACTTTTAAGATTTGCCTACGCTAAACATGAAAGACAATATACCAAGTCTAGCGCCATGGATAAGGCCATTGCCAACATTAAGATACTTGTTGTTGATTCACTTGAGTGTTTAGAAACTTTTTACCCAACTCATTCAAGAAGATATAGCTCATCTTCGGCCATGGATAGAACCGCTCAAACTTGTTCTAATCAATAAAAAAAAGGAGGTCTAAGACCTCCTATTTTTTTATCTCTTTCAATTTCTAATTCAAAATCTATCTAATTGACCAATCCGCATAAATCGCCGCAAGTCTTGGAACAATTAAAGTATTGTACCTGAAGTAGAGATCTTTTCTCGCTTCATCTTTATTGGCGTGCTCACAGAGAACTCTAGCAGTTTCCATGTAACTTAGCGCCTGACAAAGAGTTTCAGCATGCTCCATAAGTTCTGAGACATTCTCATCAGAGGCCCATGACTTAGCGTTCAAGAGTTCTGAGACATTTGGTCTTAGACACTTCATCAACAGACCAACCATTTTCTTTTTAAACTTATAATGATTTGATTTAAATGATTTAGACCATTCATTATTTCCGTTTAAAAGCTCAGTCGTTGGGTGTTTAAAAAGTACGTTGCTAAAGAAGCGTTTAGGATCTTTCATGGCGTACTTCATGATATCTTTTAGTGCCATGAGAGCTTGAATTTGCGAAGTCCCTTCATAGAGCAGAGGACCAAAACTATCACGGTGAATTCTCTCTACAGGATATTCCTGCATGAATCCATATCCACCAAGAACTTGAATTGATCTTTGTGTAAGCGTAGTGGCCGCTTCACAGGCATAGTATTTAACCAGAGGTGTTCTCTTTCTAGTCCACAGTTGAGCTTCATTAAAGAGAATTTCCTCTTCTTTAGTGAGCTCTCCTGTTTTCTTCTTTTTGAGATCTAGTTTTTGAAAAATATCATAATGAGAAATAGTGTCTATTAAGAGAGCGCGAATAGCATCTCTTTCTGTGGTGAAATCTTCTAGGTTTCTTCTCATGAGAGGAAGTTCACTTAGAGGTTTTCCAAATTGCACTCGCTCATTGGCGTAATTTACAGCGTATCCTAGGGAAGCTTCAATCGTTCCTAGCGCTTGCATACCAACAGCAATACGGGCCTCATTCATGAGGTGTAGCATGTACTTAAATCCTGCTCCCTCTTCTCCTACTAGTGTTGCTACCGTGTTTTCATAGACAACTTCACAGGTAAATGATCCGTGCATTCCCATTTTTTCTTCGTTCTTAGCGACAATGTAGTTAAGACCTTCTACTTCATCAATTTCTTGCTCAGCGAGAAAGAGAGAGATTCCAGAGAGTCCGTCTTCACTTCCTTTCACTTTAGCTAGAACAAATCCTAGTCCTCCACCACCGTTAGTGATGAAAATCTTTGCTCCATTGAGTAGATACTTTCCATCTTCTCTAGGAGTTGCCGAAGTTGAAATCATACCTAGATCTGATCCACATCCTGGTTCTGTTAAACACATGGAACCTGAAATTTCAGCGCGGGCGATTTTTGGAATGAGTCTTTCTGCTGTCTCTTCATCACAGAAGCGATGAATCATCTCACCAATGGATGTGAAAAATGCCATTTGAGTTGAACTTGAAAGACAGGCCCTAGAGAGTTGCTCTAGTACAATAAGAAGAATTGATGTGGGAGTTTCCATTCCGCCGAGTTTGGCAGGAAAAGGAAGACCAATCATTTCTAGTTCGGCGGCTTCTTTGTAGAGCGCCTGCAAGTGAGGTCCAGGGAAGGTCTTACCATCTTTAACAACACCAGCACCTTCTACGTCTAAGAGGTGGGCCCTGTCGGCCACTTTAGTACCGGCCCATTCACCAGTGCTAATTAAAATTTCTTCGAGAAAATCAATGACTTCTTCTTTTGAATTGAAACCATCTTCTGTAGGAAAACTTTCGTAGTACAGAGGAATTATAGTGTCCCAATCTAATCCGTTTCTAAAGAGCCATTTCCAGTCTTTCTCGTCGCTGTAATAATTCATAATAAATCCTTTCATTACGGAGGTTGATCAATTTAATTGTAGAATTTTAACCTAGATTTGTTCAATTACCAAGAATTGGAAGGGGATTTAGACAGATTTTTCTCTTACTCTGTATCGTACTTTAAAATAACCGTGTTGATTTTGTCGACGCCTAGAGTTGCACCCTGTTCTCCACCGTCATCAGTGAGTTCAACGTTCTTTAAGCTCTCTTGAATTGTTTCATTTTGATCCACATAACGAGCATCTCCCAACGCCCCGGTCTTGCCGAGATTATCCTGCGAGAAGGCACTATTGGCGAGCTCGCGCTTAACTGAAGCGGTGTTTCTAGTCTTCTTACCACTTTGATCTTCAATATCTAAGAAACCAGAAACCACGTTATTAAAGTGAATTAATTGAGCGTAACTTTCAGTTTTAGAGGAGAGTTCAGAATGGATTTTCTTTAATTTTTGTAAATCTGCACTAGCGTCACCTTTGTCAAAATCAAATTTTCCATCCTCTGTCGAAGTGGTTTTATTAATTTCATCATTTAAGCTCTTGATCAGCTCTTCTTTTTCTCTTTTGTAGCGACTAATGATTTGCTCTTTTAGTTTAACGATGTCCACGTTCGCTAATTGATTACCAATATCATCATCACTCATTCCCTGATCTTGTAGGAAACTTTCTAACTCTTTAGTATCTTCCGTCTCGATATCAATCTTTTTCACTTTCTCTGTTAGAGCTTTTAGTCTAATGGCATGTTCCGCTTTGAGTTTTTCACTGGCCTCTTTGTCGGTATTGAGAAATTTCTTGCAAGCATTGGCATCGGCGATGGCGACAGCATTTCCGTTTTGATCAGCTTGAATACATTTTTCAAGTTCTGCTAGATCTTCTTTCGCTCCATCACTAAAACCAGAATCATTAATGAATTCATTTGAAGTGACAGAAGTCATAGTATCGATCTTCTTATCAATAACCACTTGTTGAGTATTGGCTTGGTTTTTAGAGTCTGTTCCCTGAATTCCACGACCACCTTTACTAAAAACTTGATCGTAGCCCGCTGATATTTTTTCAACTGTCTTTAGGTTTTGTCTGGTGACCTTTAGAAAATTAGTCAGTTCGCAGGCGCGAGTCTTAGTGTATTTATAGTCTTTGTTTTTTTGTTTGCAGGTTTTTATATCACGTTTACATTTTGGTTTGTCAGTAACTGATGAGGCATCGCAATCGCTAGGATCGTCACAAGTTTTAACACCCAATTCAGTCTTAGCATATTTCTTACTCACGGTTCCATCATCGGCCTTAGAGATCTTTACACCTCCATGACAAAGGTATTGAGCATTAACAAAACAATTCTTCCAATTTTCTGAAGCAATCTCGGCTCCAGTTAATGGGTTAGTGCCACCACTGACCGGATCTTTAAGAGAAGTTACATTAGTTATTCGTTGAGTTTTTCTTTTTGATTCACTTTGACTGATGAGAGGGAATTTTTTAATGACTTTCGCTTCAATACAAAAAGAACTAATCCCGGTTAGGATATTCTTTGTCAGTTGATTTTGATAGAGAGTATTAAACTTAGTGTGATCAATGATTTTATGTTTTCCCCCAACAGGTTTCCCCTGGGCATCGTATTCTCCAAAAATTTCCTTACCCATTTTGTTTAAATAGAAGTCTTCTAATTTCTTCTGCGCACCAGTGGTTTCTTTCTTTAGAGAAATAGTAGTGACTGATTCATATTGGTTAATATTTCCATCGTTTAAAGTTTCATCAAGTTTGTTTTGAATTTTGTCCATCAAGTTTTCATTGGCAGCGATTCCTTGAATCGTTCCACCAACACCATCACCATTCCAGAGACAGTTAGACATCTCTACTGCAGGATCTTTCTTTGAACACTGCTCATAAATGGCCTTCACTTCAGAAATTTCTAAAAGTTTTGAGAGTTTATCCACTTCATCATTGTGTTGTTGAAAGTGAGTAGTAGGTGCACTTTCATCGATGGCCTGCGCTTGTGGTTCTGCCAAAACTGTAGGTATGAAACAGAGTAGTAGGGCGGTGAATATGAAGAGAGATTTAATCGCTTTCATATTAATATTATCGCCTATTTAGGCCTTAATCTTGAGTCTTTTCATAGGAAAGGTTAAAGAGCACTAGTTTCTGGGTAGTTACAGTGCTCTATAAGATGAATTTAGTGGAGTCTTGGTGCCTAGAATTAGTACCAAACCTTACAATTTGTGCGAGATCCTGGCATGCCCCATCTGGCGCTGAGAGAATCGTTGGGGTGAGAGGAGAGGTCACCTCTTTTAATACCTTCCCAAATCTCAGAGAGATGAAAAGTTTTAAGTCCCGCAACAGCTATTGGACAAAAAGTAAGCAGCGCCGAAGCGTCTGCATAGTCTGAGTCCAAAATACTTTCAGATAATATGGCCAGCTCATTGTCAGATACTTGATTTCCTACATTATTCCAGTGATAGATCAGCGATTCGTAACTTGCCTTTAGCGCCTTATCTCTTGCAGGAGTTGAGTAGATATCATACTCGCGATAATTCATACAACGACCAGTTATAGAGAGGTTAAAGTTTACACCTTGTTGTATGTTATGAATTCGTTGCGTGGCCTCATGACAAATATTTGTAAGAGCACGCTTAATTTTAGCATTGGGTGTTTCGTCTGTTGTTTTTAAAATATTTTTAACATAGGAAAAGAATTCAGCAGAGCTATATTTCTTAGCTAGTGTAAATTGTTCCTGGCTATATTCATAGTGTTCTGGATAGTGAGAAGTGCTTCTTCCTAAGTGCGCAGGCCAGAGAAATCTCTTAAATCCCCACACGTCATGAGGAAGATTTACTAATTCCTTTCCTGGTCTATAGTTCATTGGGAGACCATCTTTTCTAATCGCTTGAGTGGAGTAGATGAGATCGAAATTTCCTGTTTCGACTACATCTTTGATTGTGTAGACGTGGCGAATTGCTTTTCCAAAACGACCTTTGATTCTATAAGTAAATAAACTTGCAGCTTTAATACTTGAAAGCTTCACTGGATATGTATCAAGTCTTGTTAAGTTTTCAGAACCAACACTATTCCCAATGTAATTGATGAAAGCGACAAATCTCTTCTTGGAATTTGAAATATTATCAAAAGCTGAAACTGTATTTGAAAGAGCTTTATTCTGTCCTCTAGATCCTGAAGGGTTAGTAATAGCAAAAGGCAGTGAATTTTCTAAACTGAAAATGGCACGAATAGCATAAGCGGCGTCTGCGCAATCGGCCTTAATTCCATAGTAGTCAGAAGAGCTGTCCGTAAAGATATTTGCGTGAACTTTATTTGAAGTTACCCAACTCTGATACTTGCGCTCAAAGTTTTCGTTCCAAGCATTGTCAGCATGCCAAACAGCAGCGCTAATTTGTAGGGGTAATAAAAGTAAGAGCAGGGATTTGCAAAAAGTCATAGTTTCTCCAATTTCGTGAATACTTTTTATGGTTAAAAAGAGAGTTCGTCACTGCGCAGAGGGTCTATTTACAAGATAACTGTCTGATATTATGCATAAACTCTTAAATTAACTTACTAAAAGACTTGGTCTTACCGAGAAGGTAGGTGGAGAGAAATGTGAAAATATTAAAATTGATTACCCTATTTAGTCTATCACTCACAGTGATGGCGATTGAGTATGACCAAGATCTTTGTCGAGACAAGGCGATTGCCTTCTATCAAGATGCCATCGCCAACGATAAGGCGAATATTCTTGGAAAACAATTCCAGCTCACGACTCTAAAATTGGCCCGCGCCAGTTTAGGTGAGAGCAGAGGAACACTTGAGAGTACTATTAATAAACTCGCCAAGAGCATTGATCCCAATGATCCAAAGTTAAAAGAGGTAGATGCTCTCTATAAAGAATTTGGTTACAAAGATGATTTAAAGAAAGTGCTCAGCTCCATGCGCACCACAAGTTATTGGAAGAGCTCTCAGCGCTTCTACAATGAAGATGTCAGTGCATTTATTCTCATGGCAAGAGCGGTTAAACCCGAACTTGGTTTAAATAGTAGAGATGCTGCCATTACTTGGTTTATGAATTCTGTCAGTGATAAGGCGGGAGAGTTATCAGGTAAGGGAAGTGCCAATTTTAATCGCACAAATCTCACTTCAAGACTCATTCGTTACACTGGAGGACTCGCTAGTAAGAGGTCTCTCACTGATAGTGAAATAGAAAGAGAAATTGCGACGATCAAAAAAGATATCTCAAATGAAATGGAAAAACTCCATAGAGGACTAGTCATTTCTCTTGGCTCTAGTTGTTTTAATGGGATTTACTTTGCGGGATCTTGTTTCTACGATCGAAACTTTTCAGATTTATTATTTTCTCAATCACTCATGGATCTCACAAAAGAAATAAATAATCGTGAACTGCAATCTCTTGAGGGGTCAATTACAGAACAAGCTGGGAAGTATAAGTTTCAACTCTTAGAACTACCCACTGGGAAAGAGTACTTAAAGGAAACTCCTCTAAGTCTAATTCCTCCCAAATTAGATTATACATCGATTGCTGATATTAGGATTCATGACCACTACTGGGTCAATCAAAGTGATGTAAAAAGACTAGAGAAAGGATTAAACACTCTAGGTGATGAGTGGAAAATTAGATCCTTTCATCAACATGCGGACAGTGAAACCTATGTTATTTTTGATAAGAAGAATTCTCTTTTAAAAATTTACTACAAAAACGGAAGACTTAAGAGCTCCACTCCTCTTGATCTCAAAGGAATGCTGGGAGACGAGAAACAAAGAGGTGGCGCTGGTAATTACTTCGTCCACAGTTATAGAAACGGCGTATTATACATTCAAGATGAGCGCGGAGAAGTTAGACCACTAGAGGGTGTTAATGTTAAAGGCCTAGACGCCAAGACTCCTCTATATATTCTACCGCTCGGAAAGGATCACCACTTTAAAATTAAAGGTGGAAAAATGCACTTCACCGTCAAGGGGAAGAAGCCAGATTACGCTCCCTATAATTTCTCTAAGAAAGACTCTGCGGTTAAAAAGGTCAGATCTGTAATTACCAATAGAAACTACCAGACGAAGACGGCAGTAACGTTCATGGGTGAGATAGATAAGAGAAAGAAAGAGCTCATTAAAATGTATAGTTTAACCAATCATGAGTATAACGAACTTTCAAAATTGGCCTTTGGGATTCTAGGAAATGAGTCACAGTTTGGAAACTCTAAGAAGTACTGGCTAAAAGAGGCGGTGCCTTTTGTGGTCTCTATCGCTAAGGGAAATCGATTTAATACTTCTAGTAATTCTAGGGGACCAACCCAAATTAAAACTGTACCTAGAAAGATAGCTAGAAAGTACGGAGTCACAAAGTCTAACTTGGAAGATCCCAAGAAGGCCGCTGTGGCGACGATGGGATTTTTGGCCGAGGCCTTATCAGAATTAAAGTCTAAGGAAAAACATCATCCAAAAATTAATTCAGACAATAGGTTTGATTATATTCACTATATTTACATGGGTAAATCTAGTGAGATCACCAAGGCCACTGCTACTCCTTATAAGAATATATATTTTAAACAGATTTTAAAATATAACAGGGGCCTTGAGGTTTTTGAAAAAATGGATTAATCCTAACTCTTCTTTAGAAATTTATCCACGGCGTATTCACCTGGTCCTGTGATGAGAATCACGATGTAACTTACGAGATACATAACGGCCAATTCTTTAACTTTGAAGGGATCATTTCCATGCACTACAAGTATCGCCACTAACATTGTGCAAATAAGGGGAATCGCTGCCCATCTGGTGAGAAGACCTGCAATCAGAAAAATTGAACAAAAGAATTCACTAAAGACCGCTAAGCTTAAACTTACCTGAGAGCCTATTCCCATGATATCTGGGAAACTTGAAGATAGCACTGTAAACTTACTGAGTTTAGGAAGTCCGTGCTGCAAGAACATAATAAGTCCAACACTGACGCGCAAAATGAGTAATCCAAGGTTTAATTTCATAATTTTCTCTCTTTTGTATATTTGGTTATGCTCTTATGGTAATAAATTTTAGAACTTTTACAACAGAAATTACTTATGACCTCACGCTATGCTAACAAATTTAAACGCTGTCCCAATTGTCGTATTAATCCTTCATTGTGTTTCTGTCAGGAATTGGTTTTAAATGATAATCAAACCCCTGTGGTTATTGTCATGCATAGGGCAGAACTTGAACTCACCACTAATACCGCTTACTTTGCCGATAAATTGTTAAAGAACTCTGTCATTCGTGTACGTGGGTTCAAAGATGAACCACTAGATCTTGTAAACCATGTAGACACAGAAAATTACACGCCTCTCTATTTATTCCCAGATGAAGAGGCAAAAACTCTTGATCCAAGTTTTCTAGATACCTTAGAGAAACCTCCGCTTTTGATTGTGCCCGATGGTTCATGGAGACAGGCGAAGAAAATGAAGAAGAGGGAATCTTTTCTAGGAGGATTGCAATCAGTTGTTCTTCCTACGGGGGAAGAGTCTAGCTATCGACTGAGAACCGCACCTGCTCCCGGCGCTGTTTGTACTTTTGAAGCGATTGCCAGAGCACTTGGTGTTTGTGAGGGGAGTGAGTTGCAAAAGTCTTTAGAGAGCGTGTTTAAGCTTATAACGGATAGAATGTACTACTCGCGCGCAGGTCTTAGTGATCTGGCCGATCTTCCTAAGTTTCTAGAAACAAAAAAGGCCTCAAACGAGGCCTCTAATGAAAAAGAATAATTTTAAAATTTAATTATTTTGCTAGAAGAGCACTGATGTAACTTGCATAACTCCAAGTTAAATCTCTTGCACCTTGCATGCGTCCATAGTCTCTGTGCATTTGCTCAGAGATATTTCCACTTCTACTTCTGTGGTGCTCAACTCTCTTATAGAATCCTTCAATCTTTCTATCAAGACCAGAGAGAATTCTCTTCCCAAGGCTTGACGTTAGAGAGATGTTTTCAGACATTGGAAGAAAAGTTTCACCAATGATATCTCTAAAGAAAGGAGCAGAAACTGCAGTGATGTTAATCACGTTCTTTCTAAGAAAGTCTTTCTTAATATGTGTGTAAAGTTCTGCGTAAGCAACAGTTGCTAAGAACCAAGGGTTTCCTCTTGAAGCTGTTGTGTAACCGTCATAAGTATCTTCTGGGTATCTACCAATGGCAGTTCCAAATTTAGAATCTTGATTGATTTTGTAAATCGCTTTGAAAGAATCTTTTATGTAAATGGCAGTTGAAAGAACTCTCTCATCAGAGAAAGAGTAAAAGTTGTCATCACCCTTGGCGTGAAGAACTCCAAGAATTGTCGCCACATCTAATCCACTTGGCTTATTGTTGATGTGTCTACTTGCTCTGATGATATTCTTTGATTCATCCCAGTGAGCGTGAATCATAGTTTCTATTTTCTTCGCTTGAGAAACATACCAATCAGCAGCTGCATTATCATCTAATCTTCTTGCTAATTTAGCCCCTTCAATTAAAGCACGTCTTTGAACCATCTCAGTAGAGAAGTGGTATCCAATAACTTCTTCCCAGTAATCAAAAGAAATTTCTTGGTAGTGGTGAGAAACAAATTCAAGATCTCTCTTAATAACACTAGTCGCTGGAATTGATCCGTTATAGAAGAGGTTTTTTACAAGATCATATTCACCTTGATCTAAAAGACTGTTCGCAAACTTAATAAGCGTGATCGCTCTAAGTGCTGGACCATCATTCTGAGGTCTTCCCCATGGCTCTAAATAAGCGTCTCCGTTCACGTAGAATTTTGGCTCACCTAAGTCAGAGTAAGTGAAAGTTTCTTGGTTACTCTTAACAAGATAAGTGTAATCCATCATAGCTTCTTTATAGAATTGTTTTCTAATAGGATCTAATTCACGGTTATAAAGACTGTTCACAACATCCATTACAAGCGCTGCATCTCTTACCCAGTGGTAGTAGTAATTTGGCTCTTCTTTAGATGGTGAAGCTACAACGATACCGCGAACAGCATCAGATGGAGAAATGTTGTCCATCAGTTTGTCTACAAGGTAATTCATTTTACCGTGCGACTGGTTAAGCATTGATACTAATAGTACGAATGAAAGTATTAGTTTGGCTTTCATATAATCCCCTTTTTTCGATGTTTTTCTTACAATAGTGTGTGGTTTGTAAAAGCAATGTAAAACATAAGAATAAAATAATATTTATTCTTTTCTGGTTAAATAATGTTTCGCATACTATGTTTCCCGAACACTAAATGGTCAACTATTATTTTTTAATTAGGAATAGATTTTATGGCATCACAATTTTTCGCAACACTACAAAAGATTGGAAAATCTTTAATGCTTCCGGTATCGGTTTTACCTATCGCTGGATTACTTTTAGGAATAGGTAGCGCGAGTTTCTCTTGGCTTCCAACAGAGCTCTCTCTCATCATGGCGCAGTCCGGTGGAGCTATCTTCTCAAACCTTGCCCTTATCTTTGCACTCGGTGTGGCCATTGGTCTTACTGATAACGACGGTGTTGCTAGTATTGCGGCCACTGTGGGATTTGTTGTGCTACTTGGAACCATGGGTGTTGTAGGTAAACTACTTGGACTTGATACGAAAGCTATCATGGGAATCCAGTCTATAGAGACAGGGGTTTTCGGTGGTATCATCAGTGGTTTTGTCGCTTCCGTGATGTTTAAACGCTTCTATAAAATTAAACTTCCTGATTACTTAGGATTCTTTAGTGGAAAGAGATTTGTTCCTATCGTTACTGCCTTTGCTATGATTTTTGTGGGTATTGCCATGAGTTTCATCTGGCCTCCTGTTCAAGGAGTTATTAACGGTATGTCGGCATACGCTGTTAATGAAAATGCAACAGCTATGGCCTTTACTTACGGGCTTGTAGAAAGATTATTAATTCCATTTGGATTACATCATATTTGGAATGTTCCTTTCTTCTTTGAAATTGGAAGCTTCACAAATGCAGCAGGAGAAGTTCTTCACGGTGACGTAACAAGGTTCTTCGCAGGTGATCCAACTGCCGGTTTCTTAGGTGGTGGGTTCCTCTTTAAGATGTTTGGTCTTCCAGCAGCAGCAGTTGCTATTTGGCATTCAGCAAAACCTGAGAATAAGAAAATGGTGGGATCTATAATGATTTCAGCAGCTTTCACATCATTTCTAACAGGTATCACTGAGCCAATTGAATTTGCTTTCCTCTTTGTAGCACCTATGCTCTACGGAGTTCACGCCATCTTAGCGGGACTTTGTTTTGTAGCGACTAACGTACTTGGAGCCAAACTTGGAGTTACTTTCTCTCACGGTTTCATTGATTACGTTCTTTATTACTCATTAAATACAAAACCATGGTTGATCCTTATTCTAGGACCTATCACTGCGGCGATTTACTATACGACTTTCAGAGTTATTATTAAGAAATTCAACATTTTAACTCCTGGTAGAGAAGATGCTGTCATGACTGATTCAAATTTTGAAGGATCAGAGAAAGCACAAGAAATTCTTGTGGCCTTTGGTGGTGCTAAGAATATTAAGAACTTAGATGCTTGTATTACAAGACTTAGAGTCAGTGTTCACAATGTAGATCAAGTTTCTAAAGAAAAACTCATGGCACTTGGTGCTGCGGGAGTTCTCTTTGTAGGTGAAAACGTACAGGCGATCTTTGGAACGAGCTCAGATATCTTAAAAACTGAAATGGATCAGATCATGAAGGCTGGACCGGTTGCAGTAGTAGCTGAGAACAAATTTGATTTCGTTAATCCACTTAAAGGAGAAATCTTAGCTCTAGGTGATATTCCTGACAAAGTGTTTAGTGAAGGTCTTATGGGTTCTGGATTTGCTATTAAGCCAACTGATGGACAAGTTCATGCACCGTTTAATGGTGAGGTTGTTTCGTTATTTAAGACAAATCACGCTATTGGCCTAAAGTCTGATTGTGGACGCGAAGTGTTAATTCACTTTGGTATTGACACTGTGAAGTTACAAGGCGAAGGTTTCAAATCTTTAGTCAAAAAAGGCGATAAAATTACAAAAGGTGAACTTCTCTTAGATATCGATTTCGAATTCGTATCGAAGAATGCACCATCTGTGATCACGCCCATAATTTTTACGAACCATAAAGAAGGTGTTGATGTTATCGCCTCTGGTTCAGTTAAACTTGGTCAAGAAAATATTGTTACACTATAAAAAGGCACATACACACTTGCCTGTTATTTAAGAAAGAGAGAGACACTATGATTAACGAAAATATCACAGTTACAAAAGAGCACGGACTTCACGCACGTCCTGCTGCAGAATTCGTAAAACTTGCAACGACTTTTGAGAGTGAAATCACTCTTACTTATAATGAAGAAGAAGTAGACGGTAAATCTATCATGGGCATTATGTCTCTTGGCATAACAAATGGTGAGACTTGCAATTTGAAAATTGATGGTCCAGATAAAGATGCGGCCTTTAAGTCAATTTCTACCTTTTTAAGCGCTTAACCATGATCGGTAAAAGCGCGTCACCTGGATTTGCTTACGGAAAAATTGTTATCCTTGAAGATGTTTTTGAAAAAGTGGTTTCAAAAACATCTACGGATATCGATCATGAGTTAAGTGAATTTGAGAGAATCAGTAAAATTGTTGTCAGTGAACTTGAAGAGTTGTCTAAAAATGCCACGACTGAAGATCAGACGGCAATTTTTGAGGCCCATTCAATGCTCGCTGCGGATCCTTCTTTTAAGAAAGATATCGTAAAACTCATTAATGAGAAGTCTCTTGTTTTAAGCTGTGCCGTTAAAGAAACTGCTCTTAGTTTCATGGCAAAATTTGAGGCCCTTGATGATGATTACTTTAAAGAGAGAGCACTGGACATTAAAGATGTGGCCAGCCGTTTCCTCACTAAAGCTTTAAATATAAATTCTTCAAGCCTAAGACAACTAGATAATGATGTTGTTCTTATTGCTAAAGATATAACTCCTTCTCAGACAGCTCAAATAGATAAAGATAAAGTGAGAGCTTTCATTACTGAAGTCGGAGGCATCACTTCTCATACGGCGATTATTGCACGTACTCTTGAAATTCCAGCCATTGTTGGTGCTAGGGGAATTTTAGAAAGTGCTGCTAATGCCAGTGTCGTTGCCATTGATGGATTAAAAGCTGAGATCTTCTTAGATCCTTCTAATGATTTGTTAGAGAAATGGGATCGTCACATTGAAGATGATACTAAGTATAAAGAAATGCTTTTTAAGTATATCGATGCAGAGTCAGTTACTGAAGATGGACATCAGTTAAGTGTACTTGCCAATATTTCTTCTGTAGAAGATACGGAAGCTGTTTTAAAGAATGGCGGAGAAGGTATTGGATTACTTAGAACTGAATTTCTCTTTATGGAGCACAAGACTGCTCCAAGTGAAGAGAGTCAATTTGAATTCTATAAGAAAATTGCACTCGCCATGGGTGATCGTCCTGTAACGATTAGGACTCTTGATATTGGTGGAGATAAGGAAGTTGATTACCTAGGTCTTGACCCAGAAGATAATCCCTTTCTTGGATACCGTGCCATTAGAATTTGTTTGGATAGAGAAGATCTCTTCAAGCCGCAATTAAGAGCAATTCTTAGAGCGTCTGATTATGGAAACTTAAAAATTATGTTTCCTATGATCGCTACTCATAATGAAATAATCAAAGCGAAAGAAATTCTTGAAACTTGTAAGAAAGAGTTACATGCAGAGAATATCTCTTTTGATCCAGATATTAAAATTGGAATCATGATTGAAATTCCTGCAGCTGCAGTTATGTCAGATGTTCTTGCTGAAGAAGTGGACTTCTTTAGTATTGGAACTAACGATCTTATTCAATACACAATTGCTGTAGATCGTATGAATGATAAATTATCAAATCTCTACTCTTACTTTGATCCTTCAGTCATTAGATTGATTAATATGACTATTGAAGGGGCGAATAAAGCAGGAATTCCTGTAGGAATGTGTGGATCTATGGCCTCGGAGCTTCAGTTAACTGAACTTCTGATTGGACTTGGTCTTGATTCTTTCAGTGTAACTTCTGGAAGTATTCTCTCTGTGAGAAAGAATATTATTATCGCCAATAAAGACGAATGTCATAAATTAGTTCCAAGCGTACTTGCGGCTAAAGACAAAGAAGAAGTTCTCAAAATATTTTCATTCTAAAGCATTTTCTTCTCCGATAAATCTTGTCGGAGAAGAGTATATTTCCCTCATAAAATCTCCCTCTTAGCCGATAAACACTATAATAAATAAAATAGGTGTTTAATGAATAAAATCTTTTTAGTTCTAAGTTTTCTCCTTCTCAGCTCTTGTGCCACTAGTATTCATGACTATAGTCATCGGGATCCGGCCAGTTCTGCAAATCTAAGAGACTGTAGAGATTCAGCGCGCGCTTTCATTGCGGCCAATCCCACTAAGAGTGGACCCATTAGAACGGGAGAGAACTCTCTCGCCACAAAGATTCCAAACTTTGAAAATTTTAGAAGTGAAATGTTAAATAAGAGACCTTCGATGGATAAATTCACTAAAATCTATCAAGATTCCCATGGTGGTCAAAGTCCAAAAGTTAAAGATGCACTGGATTTCTTTGTGACTGCTCACCAAGACCTGGCCTCTCATATAAGAAGTGGAAAAGGCCATAGTGAGGAGTTGGATCACTACTTAGAAATGAGCGCCGCCCATATTGACCTTGGAGATTCTAAGTTAAATAAAATTTCGGCATTTAGAAGTGATGAGTCTATGCGAGATCTATTCAATACAAACTTTGACCTTAGAAAACCTGAACAAAGGAGAATCTTTGATTCTCTTGGCTGGACAAATTACAAGGGACACTTAGGAGAGTTAGATGTTCTACTTCGCCTTGGAAACTTGCAAGCGCAAGGAGTCTATCTTGTAAGGCAGAATTTATTAAATCCTAAGTCACAAGTTGTGAATGATATTTTTGCTACAGCACTTGAACAAAAACTAGCAAGGCTAAGTGTTGAACAAATTCCTCAATTAATGCAAAAATATCCAAAAGTTTTTAAAAATCTTGATAATCTTTCTAACGATGAAGTGTTAAGAAGAGCTAAAACTTTTCTTGAAACAAAGGAATTTGATCTCATCGTAAAAAAGCATAATCGCTACTCTGTGGTTGAAGTCAAAAATTATAAGAAACCAATATCTCGCAGTGAAGTGAGTGCTGGTCGCGGTCGTAATAAGACGATTTTTGATCAACAATTAGAGACCATTCAGATTATTCGTTTTCTAGGTCTAGAAGAGACCTTCTTTCCCACTGTGGCCTTCTTAAGGGGAGTGACACCAGAAGCAAAAGCTATTCTTGAGCGCGAAGGTATTTCAGTTTTAGCTGAAGTTGTTGAGTAAGAAACACTTCACTTTAAAACTTATTGTAAAATTGAGTCCATTCTAGCTCTCGTAACAAAAGAATTTTACTTCCACTGTCGATAAGCCTTTATGGACGAAGTAGACAAGAACGAAGAACATTTCATGCCAGTCAATATAGATATCATTAGAGCTAATTGTCCTTTTACGTTTGATCTCTATATTAAAGTTAATGAGAAATATATTCACTACATTAGAAAAGGTGATGATATGGCCGAAGGTCGGCTGGAGAGTTTTAAGAAAATTCAAAAGCTCAAACAAAAAGATGTGCAACGCCTCTTTTGTCCAAAGGAAGACCGAGAAGAGTTTGAAGGGTTTATTGATGAAGAAATTGATGAAGCTCTCACTAATGAAAACCTAGATGAAGATGAAAAGTTCGATATCATTAATGACATTGCCACCGCAGCTGTAGAAGTTAATTTCGAAGACCCTGAATCACAGGAAGCCTACAACCTGACGCTAAAGGCAGCTAAAGGACTTAGGAAAGTCGTTAGCGATAATCCCAAGGCCTTAACTAAACTCTTTTCTAAGAAGAAAAAGAAGACCGAGAAAATTCAACAACATTGTTCAAACGTAGCGGCGATTGCGCTAAAGATTGCTTTTTCTTGTGGCTTTAGAGGGGATGATCTAGACAACTTGGGAGCCGCTTGCTTACTTCACGATATTGGTTTGAAGCAAATGAAACAAGACGATATAGATATTCTCTTTCCCAGACCTAAGAATCGTCTAAAGCCTAACGATAAGTTAATTTATAAAGATCATGTGGCCGAAGGAATTCGCATTCTTTCTAAAAAAGATTTTGTGAATCCAAATATCTTAAAGCTAATTGAGTCACATGAAGAAGAATTAGGTGGTGGTGGTTATCCTAATAAAGTAGACAAGCCTGAACCTCTCTCTCAGATACTTGGTATTTCTAATCGCTTTGATAAGAAAGTGACATTTGAAAATCTAGAAATAGCAGAAGCTTTCTCTAGTTTAAAAACTGAGGAAATTGGAAATTTCGAATTGAAGTATTTTGAAAAATTAAAAGAAGTCGTCAAAGCAATGGTGTAAGAACCAACTCTTAATCATCATGAAATCTTTAGAATAAAGTGCTCCATTTACATTGGAGCACTTTGATCACCCAAAAGTTAACATTCTCTCATCATGGCCTTAAGATCTGCCGTAAACTAAAAGGAACGGTTAATGGAAACTAATGAAATGAAGATTGTATTTGAAGACATTAAAGAAGCACTTCGTTGGAGTCTTGTGGTGATGGGAGTGAGCTCCATAGTGATACTCGCCCTGGTTATCATCACTCACTACTTCTAGCCTCAAAACAGCTTTTATTGGCACTGGGAAAAGATCTAAGTGTCGATTAATACGTCAAAGTTAACTAGTTTTTCCTTATAAATGAAATATGGTTAACAATAGACTTATGAAAGTATTTTTAATTCTCTTATTCACTCTTTCCACCTTACAAGTAAACGCCGCTCGCGGTGACGATGAGGAGCTTATTGCGGTCAAAAATGGTGTGTGTGTAAAGAGTAATCACGATGTCTCTGAATCCAAGAATTTAAAACCCATGATAACCTTTATCTCGAAGTACAATGAGCGCTTCTGGCCGTACTTAGAGAAGCTTAAAAAGCAAAAGAAAGTCACTCCTAAAGTTTACTTTGGTTTAAAGAGAAGAAGAGCTATTCTAGGACCTAGGCCCCCAAGGTTTGATAGGAAAGCAGGTGATGGTGGTAGTGGAACTGGTACTGGTGGAGTTGTTGAGTACTAGGTGGTTAATTCTTTTTCTTGGGATGCTTTCACGAGAAGGGAAGATTGTTCGAGATTAATAGGAAGTTTAATGAGAAATTGAGTATGTTTAGATTCTGGATTATATTCCAAAGATCCTCTGTGATCTTTTAAAATTTGGGAAGCAAGTGTTAATCCAATTCCCGTTCCTTTCTTGTTCTTTGATTTCGTTGTGTAGAAGAGTTTAAAAAGTAATCCCTGCGCGTCTTTATTAATCCCCATACCACTATCAGTTACAGAGTAGATTAAGAAGTTCGCTTCTATATTTGTCTCAATCCTTATCCACTTCTCATCCAAAGTTTCAATGGCATCAATACTATTATTGATCAAGTTAATGAGTACTTGGATTATCTGTACTTCTCTCATGTCGGTTTCAGTGTCTAGGATATTCGAAGTAAAAGTGTATTTGAAATTCCCTAAATCGACTTTTGGAGCTAGAATATCATCTAATTGTTCCTTGATAGATTTGACTGAAACTTTTTCAAACGCATCTTCATTGGCATTGGCCGTCAAAGTCTTTATCCCTTTGATGATTTTATCAATTCTCTTGGTATTGGTCTCAATACTATCAATATCCTTAGAGAAAATACTTAACTCATAACTATCTTCGTACTTCTTCTTAATAGACTTTAAACGCCAGAGAATAACCGTTAGAGGGTTGTTAATCTCATGGGCCACACCTGCTGAAAATTGTCCAAGGGCAGTAAGTCGAGATCTCGAAACATTTTGAACTCGCTGTTGCTCAAGCGCTATTTCTAATTTACTTCGTTCATAAGAAGAGTAGACCAGCACAACGATACCTATAAAGAAAAAAGTAAGAACTCCCCAATAAACTTTTTGAATGATGCTATTTCTCACGCGAATATTTTCAAAGTCACTAGATCTTTTTCGCCAAAAATCAGATTCTGAAAAAGCAAAAGATTTTGAAATACTTCTAATACGTTTCGAAAGATCCTTTATTAGCGCCTTATCAAGAGTCGTGATGTCTCTATCTAATAAGCTTTCATAGGAAGTGATTAAGTCATCGTATTCATCTAAGAACTTATCGAAAGTAGTCATCTGATCATTTAAAAACATCTCTGAATTTAGAGAGAGAATAAATCCCTTCGATGTTTCTAGATGCGAGTATCCTTCTTCTAGAGCTTCTGAGTCATTGAGTAAAACTCCCTGATTCATCAGATAGAGTGCTTTTGAGTTAGCGTTGATCACTTGAAAGTGAGCTCTAGAAAAGAGTCTAAAAGAATAGACCCGCTTTAGTGACTTATCGTTAAGAGATAAGGTCCAATAACCTACGAAGGCCACAAAGAGCCCTAACAGAAGAAAGAACAAGCAGCTAAGAGCGTAGTTCTTTAAGAAATATTTTTTTAACTTACTATTACTCATTTAATAAATTCAATCGTCTTTACAAACCAGACCCAGTTAAGTCCTGCATTTGCTAAGGACCCTTCATCTAGTATTCCTTTTCCAGGGATAACGATGCGAGCGGGTCCTCTGTTACTTACTGATAGATATTTTCCATCACCTCTATAGGCGAGAATCATTTTCTCTTTCTTAGCTAACTCAATAGGGATTTCTACCTTATAATCATTAATGGCGATCACTCTAATTTTCTTGGCCGCTTTAGAGGCGTGAATTCTAAAGATCTCACTTAGCAATACACCTTTAAAATTTATCTCTTGATTCTTAGAGTAGGGATCAATGATTTTAATTTCAATCTGTGGCAGAGTCGAAAGTTCATTCATTTTATAAGTTTTTTCTGCCTTTACTAGGCCCTTTATGTAGACCTTTTGGCGGGGAACTTTTTCAGCAAAAATTGAGAAACTAATCGAACATAGAAGTAAAACTTGAATGATTTTCATTTAAAAGGCCCTTGATTTTGAAGTAGTTCTTTTTAAACAAATTTTTATGATTTGTGAAGGGCATCAATAATATATTGTGGTTCTATTTTAACTTAACTGTCTGAAAATACGTTGAGGGAGTTTAAAGAAATATGAACTTACCGTTTAATGCTCGAAAAATAAAAGAGATAATTTCAAAAGATAAATTTGCTATATATTATACTTAATCAATACCATGTTAGATTTACAGAAACTTTATTCTCTTCAATCCTCGAGTGTAAAATAGTGAGGAGGTCTTTAAAGCCTTGCGGCTTTTGAAAGATATTTTTTGGATTTAAGAGATAAAAGAAATCATCTAACATTTGCTTTTTCTCATAGAGAAATCCAGATATTAGAAATATCTCAGTACAAAGGTTTCCCTTGGACTCGACTATGTTAAAGAAGATATCTTCTACTGTTCCTTGTTCAGTGTAATATAAATCCAGAACGATAATATCAAACGACACCTTAGATATTAACTCTATGGCCGATTCTGCATCGTGGGCAAGGTGTATATTTATAGGCAATGAATCCAGACTTTCTACTAGAAAGCTTTGTAATTCTTTTTCATCTTCTACATAAAGTAAGTTTTTCACTTCTTAATTATGAATTGAATCAAGGTTTTAAACAATTTAAGACTTGAATAAGCTTTAGAAGTGGACTTATTTTGTTCTTAATAATTATAAGGAATAGGTAATATTGTATTTTTAGAAAGTTATGCAGGGATTAATATAACTACTTCTGTGAAATCCCCGGACTCACTGTTTATTGTAATCTTTCCGCTGTGTAGTATTACGATTAAGTCATAGGCAATTGAAAGTCCTAGACCTGATCCATTTCCTGTGCCCTTTGTTGTAAAGAAAGGATCAAATACTTTATCTATTAGTGTTTCATCTATTCCATTTCCGTTATCATATATATATATTTCTATGAATTTATGATCAAAATCTCTTGTTGTTATTTTTAATCTAGGACTATATTTTTCTTTACCTAGTGAGTCGAACTTCTCTTTCATTGAGAAGAGAGAGTTATCAACAATGTTTAAAATGGCGCGACCTAATTCTTTAGGGTAAATGTTGATATCTCCATGATCTGAAAGATCTATATCTTGCTGTAGATTTAAATCTTTTATTAATTTTACAGACGAATCGTTATATTTTTCTATGTAGGTTCTGAGGTGTTGTTTTAAATTTATTCTTTCAATTTTAGATTCTTTCGATTGTGTCTGTAGAATCATATTGTTTATAATGAGACTAGCTCGTTTTCCATTTTCAGTAATGATGTTTAGAAGCTTGTTTGAATCAGTTGATAAGGTATTAAAGATATTTTTATTGTTTTCACTGAGATCTTTTCCAAGAATCGCTAGTTTCTTTAAAAATAAATCTTGTATAGACAAAGCTGAGCTATTTATTAAATTGATGGGTTTATTTATTTCATGTGCTATCCCTGTGGTTAATGTTCCGAGAGAAGCAAGTTTTTCTTGAGCGTTTATTTTAGTTTGCATCATTTCGTTTTGAGTTATTTGCAGTTCAAGGTGATCCTCATAGATCTCCTTGTTCTTAGAATATGTTTTAACAAGTCTTAAAACAAAGAACATAATTAATTTTAATATAATCACTTCTATTACTGTAGTCATGATCATAACTGTATATGCATAAGCAGCTGTGCTTTCTGCTTCATTATAAACGATCTGACTTAACTCGAGTTGTTTCTTATTGAATTTCTCAATACTCATAATGAGTTTGTTATAAATTTCACTCTCTTGCTTTGTGACTGATATAAACGAAGCTACACGAATTTCTTTTCTTACATAGTATTTGGTTTTTGATATCGCTTTTTTATAATCATTCCACTTCTTGATAATTTTTTCAAAAAGTACGAATTCATTCTTTTCCTGAACTTGCTTAGTTTGCATGTTCTCTTCTAGTTCTTTAAGCCAAAGAAGTACTGTCTTATCTATTTTTACTTCTATCCTATTCATGTGATTTAATAAAATTGTTTGTGATTTCACGTTCGGTGCCATTACAAGTTCCATTGAAAGCATCCGTAACCTAGAAATGGGGGTCGAAACTTCTCTTGTAAGACTTTCTAGTTTTTCTGTTGAGGAGTGGACTGTTTTTATCGATCCATCAACTTCCCCCAGTGTAAAGATGTTATAGATACTTTGAATAATCAAAATGGAAGACGCTGCTAAAAAAAGATATAAAATCTTTTTTGATAGTAACTTTGAATCTAGTTTTTCAATTTCATTAATCATTTGTTTTTCATTTGTTAAAGTTAAATCTTTTAATTTCAATGGGCCTTAATAAGTTCTTCGGATAGTTTGGTTCAGACCTGACTGACCAGTGTCGACTGCTGATTTGCATCTCCCATAAGGGAATAATGGCAGACATGCGAGGAATAAATGAGACTTCTTTGTTGACTGCAAAAACAATATTTGGACTCGGTAGAGAGAGCATATAATTCTTGTCATAAACGCGTTCTAGTATTCTTGCAATGAGAGGTACATATTTATCTCCCAAAGGGTCTGTCCATTTAATATCGTCGATATATGACAAAAGGACATCGTCTTTATCAATTGTGGACCAATTGTCACCTATTCGGTAAACAAATAGAGCAGACCAGAGATGTTTAAACCAATCAAAATTGCTCCATATTATTAGATCCCATTTCTTTTTGTTTTTATTAGCAACCGTACTTAATAATGGTCCAAAAACTAGTCTTTCAGATTTAACTATCTCTACTTCAAGTTCAATGAACACTTGTTCTAAGTAATGTTTTATGTCGTTTATTAAAAAAACAAATTGTTCTTGTGTGATAAGTTTTAATTTAAGTGGGGTTGTTGTATCGAGTCCTGCTTGTTTCTTATAATCCAAAACTAACTGTTTTAATAAATATGTGTTATCCGAGTTGTATCTTTGTTTTTTAAGGTGATTGAGTTTTTTCATGCTCAGGGCCCTCTCAATATCCACAAAGTTAGGAGAGGCCATGGTAGGAGACATTCGTCCTTCTCCTAACATGGAAAGATTTAAAATCATTTCCTTATCAATGGAATCATTGATAACTTTACGGATAGTATTATCTAAGAGAGCTTTATTTCCATTAATCATATTAAAATGGATGGCATAACTATTGGTAGAAGCACTTGAGTACAACTTTGCATACTTTGACAAAACTGTATCGACTTCGTCTGCAAACGCTATAGGTGAGATGTCTAATAGTCCCTCTGTACCAATAACCATTTGTGTTGCTTTAAAACGTTCTAAATCAGTGTATACCGTAATCTTCTCAACTTTTGGATATCGTTGATCCCAGTAATAAGGATTGGCGACTAGTTCTGCTACAGCTGTTGCACGATCTCCTTCAATGTAGCCACTTTTTAAAATAAATGGACCTGCCCCGTAAGGACCAGGTGCTGCTAAATTTGGACAACTAGGTTTTCCATTCCATCCAAACTTCTTAAGATAAGTTTTGGTGTAAAACTGTAGCCACAAGGCATCTTGCATAAATAAAGCATAGGGCTCTTTTAAAATAAACTTGACTGTATACTGATCGATTTTTTCAACTCGATCAAATATCTTATAAAATTCAGAAAAGGTAAATGGCTTCTTCTTGAAGTAATGCATGTTACTTAAAACAGAATCTGCATTAAAAGATGTTCCATCTTGAAACCTTATTCCTTTTCTAAGTTTAAATTCATAGACTTTCTCGCTAACCTTTCGATGTGATTCAGCGAGATCATACTCCCATCCTTTTAAATTGTTTGCAGGTCTCACTAGTGCAGCATTGATGGAATGCGATATTGCTAGGTAGGGAAGACTTGGAATGAATATTTTAATATGAGAATTCTTTACACGCTCTTTTAGGAGGTGTTCAGTCGAGGTGTCTTTTTGAAGACCTATATCATTATCTTCATTGGCAAAGACGCAAGTCATAATGGAAAAAAGTAGTAATAATTTCATCATTAAAAGCTTGTCGACTGGAAGTTATTTTAAATGAGTTAAAAAACAGATTGATCTTTTATTAAATTGAAATTTATAAAAGATAAAGTAGACGTAAATTTTCTTGTCTATTAATTTTTAACTAGCGTGTAGAAGCAAAGAAAAGTGATTAAATTACACTATAGATAGCTAAACAGTTATTTTTCCGATAATATGCTGCCAATACACACTTAATTATTGGAGAAAATATGAAATCAACTTTAATCGCTATTGTTTCACTTTTATCAGTATCTAGTTTTGCTAGAGATATGGTTATCACTTGTGAAGCTCAAGATATTCTAAATAATGCTAATATCTCAGCAACAACAATTTCTTTAAATGAACAAACTAACAAGTTTGAAGGACATGTAGTTATAGAGTTTAATAGGGCCGGATTAGATGCCGTACGTTTTGAAGAGCATCTTTTTGTAGAAGGTTCTTACAAGGTTATCGCTGCTGGTGTCTTTGGACCAAAAGAAGCTATTTTCTTAAAATATGTAAACTTAGATTCTGATACAGTAAAAGACTTTAACTTAGTAGTTAATCATCCATCAAAACGTTCAAGTTATGTAACGGGAAAAAATGGTTTTGTTTACAGAACTAAATGTGTCGAAGTTCAAACAGCTTTATAAGTTTTAAAGAAATAAGGGCCTCAAAGTAGGCCCTTATTATATAGGGTAACATTTCTTTCTATCTCCCCGGGATACCCTTCACAAAAGATTTCAGACTATTCCTGTTCATCATGATCTGCTTATAAGCATTTTTTCTACTTCAACAGTTGTGCATTTTTGCATGAACTGCATGCGAAAATTAGTATTTTAATAAAGAAAATGCACATGTATAATATCTCTATTAAGCGTAGGGGATACTAAATTATGAAAATGAGTTATACCGTTCTTGGAACAAACAACATGGAAGCTTCAATTAGATTCTATGATTCACTTTTTGAACATACTGAACTTAAGCAAGTTTTATCAAATGAGAGAATGACGTACTGGCAGTGTGAAGAATTTACGTTTGCAATAGCTTTACCCTTCAATGAGGAACCCGCAACAAATGGAAACGGAACAATGATCGGTATTGATGTTGGTTCTAGTGAAGAAGTTAAAAGGCTTCATAGAAAGGCGATTGAATTGGGTGGCACCTGTGAGGGCGAACCAAAGAAGAGAGGACCTTTTTTTTCTGCTTATTTGAGAGATTTGGACAAGAACAAGCTATGTTTTTTTGAGTTAAGCGTTTAATGCTGCCAAGTATGGAGACTAGCGAATGACTGAAGTGATTTTTTTCAACAACCAAGAAGAGTTTAGCAGTTGGTTAGAAAAACATGCAACAACTAGTGAAGTTTGGGTGGGTTATTATAAGAAAAGTACTGGCCGTTCAACTTTTACATGGTCAACATCTGTAGATGTCGCTCTTTGTTTTGGATGGATTGACGGTATACGAAAAACAATTGATGAACAAAGCTATAAAATTCGTTTTACTCCGCGCAAGGTAACTAGTGTATGGAGTGCTGTGAACGTAAATAAAGTAAAGGCACTAATACAGCTTGGGAAGATGAAACCAGCAGGAATGTACCTCTTTAATAAAAGAACTAACAAAGTTGGATATTCATCTGCAGATAGAAGTGTACAACTTTCTAGAGTGTATGAGGATCTAATCAAGGCAAATCAAATGGCTTGGTTATTTTTTACTAATTTAGCACCATCCTATAAAAGAGAATCTATCTGGTGGGTAATGAGCGCCAAGAAAGAAGAAACACGATTAAGAAGGCTTGGCATATTGATTGTTTCATCTGAAGAAGGTCGAAAAATACCAAGTTTGCGAAAGAAGTAGTGATCTAGATTCGTTGATCATTACCTTTTAAAAATCAGCATTAGGTTGAACAATAAGTTCAATTTTTTCTAGCTCAACAATTGCTTTTTTTAAAGTGCTAAGGCCAATTTCTCCGCCAATCTTATTGGCCCAGTTCATCTGTTCTTTCTGAATTGATTCCATAGCTTTAATACCTTTTGGTGTTAGCTTTAAAAGTCTGGATTTCTTGTGTAATTTGTTTTCAATAAAAACCGCTATCTTTTCCAAAACCAAGACATCAGCAATTCTCTGAACACTTTGCCTTGTTATTCCCACTCTACGAGCAATTTGTGGGACGCTTGATTGTTCAATATAGATTGAACCCATTACTTGCCATCTTGCACTAGATTGTCCAGCGGGCTTAGTTATACTATCTCCAACCTTCATAAATAATCCGTTGAGCCGAAAGCTTAGTAGTATTAAATTCCCTAATAATATATTTTCTTCAGTCTTTTTCATGTTGACAGCAAAATAGCATAATGACAGTATGCTGTCAATGTTGCAGATAGCACAATGAAAAAGATAAAGAGGAAACATGAAAGTACATTGTTTAATATTTGAAGGGTTCTCCGACTGGGAGATAGCCTACATACTTCCAGAACTAAGAAACAACTCAGTGGAGATAGTAACTCTTGGACTTACAAATGATTCTGTAAAAAGCATGGGAGGTCTAACTATTACTCCTGACCTAAGTCTTAAAGATGTGAATGAAGATGAAATTGAAACTATAATTATCCCAGGTGGTACTTTATGGGAAGAAGGGCAACCTGAAGGTTTTCTATCTTTAATAAGAAAATTACATTCTAATAAAAAGACTATCGCCGCTATTTGTGGAGCTACCTTTGTACTAGCTCGTACAGGAATAATAGATACAAGAAAACATACAAGTAACAACTTGGACTACCTCAAGCATGTCGTTCCAGAATATATGGGAGAGAAACATTACTCTCAAAATCTTGCAGTAGTAGATGAAAACTTAATTACTGCTTCAGGTATTGGTTCTATCGAGTTTGCTCAGCACTTACTTGTTAAACTAAATGTCTTTGACAAAGAAAGAGCAAATCGTTGGTTTGAGTTGTATAAGAACGGAAACTGGACGGGACCAATTTAACAAAAAAATAGAGAGAAGTAGAGTTCTTTAAGGAAGTTGGGATTGAACTTTCCGTTTTAAAAATATTTATTTGATAGAAGCACTTAATTTATAGAAGTGGATTTCTTTTTCCTACTTGTTCCTTGCCTGTCTGAAATCAAAATAGTGTATAATTTGCGTAAGTCTATGATGAAAAGATTAGTATAATGAAAAACACATATAGAACTTTATTTTAATTGAACCATCTCAAACTTTACTTATAACATAGATCAAAGATAAGTAAGAGAGCTCCTTATTTTTTTAGTTTGTTTAACGTTTACTCTCAAATTTTAATTCTGAGTATTTCTTTCTATAAGAGGATTCTTATGTACTGGATTCTATTGATGAAGAGGAAAAATTTCTTATTCAAGCTTGAGTTTCTATTTAATTCTCCGATGAGCTAGTGTTCGAGTAGGAGAATTAAATATGAAGAAAATTGCGTTGCTGGTGATGTTTACACTCTCTACGTCTGTATTTGCAGAAGGATTTCTTGATTTTATATTTCCTAAAACAAAGTATGAGCATGAAAATTCGAAGCCAATTCTAGACACTCTTTTTGGAAATGATATGAGAGATAAGATACCTAAGCGGGGTAAGATTTCAGTAAATGTTCAAAAAAATAAGTCAGATGGTAGTTTCAACTCAAAGTATACAAGTACTTCATACCTTTATCCTGCAAATTTAGATTCTTGTGGACTACTAATAAATGTGATGGAAAGCTTTTACAGCAAGAATAAGCCAAGTGAATTAAAATTAAAGTTTGTTGGATTAGAAACTAGTATTATGAAAAGTTTATTTAACAGTAATAAAACCAATTCGGGTCAGAGAAGAATGGTATACAAAAAGGGTGAAGAATTAGAAGTTATTTTGAGTAGGAATTTTTTAAAAGAAAATAGAAAACAGCTCGACAAGTACTTTTCTTACTGTGCTGCAAAAATGGTTTCGCAGTCATACAACGGAAAAAAAGTGCTTAAGGAACAATTTGAGCACATTCAAAAAGAACATTCTAAAATTGATAACTCTGCAAGGAAACACATCAAGCCTGTTGAAGCTGGTGAATTTGATCTAGGGCCTGAATCAGGGACTAGATTAATAACAAAATAGTCGTGTAAATATTATTTTTCTATTCTAAAAAGATCATTCTATAATCGATGGTCTACCAGAGGAGACCATATGGACAAATGGCTTCATTGTATTACCGTCTGATGAATCTATGAAAAGTTCCAAAATTCGAGAAATATGAATTTTTAAAAGATGGCCCAACTTTCTACAGATAGAGAAACTGTTGAATTATTGAATGGCACTTATTTCATAGAAGTTAATTCCTTTTTCCTGTTTGTTCTTTCATAGAGATTTCTTGAAGAATGAAGTTCATGACGGAAGTCTTTTCGTAGCCTGTCAGGCTAAATTAAATATAGTGTATAATTTTAGTAAATTAAAAGCTCGCTTCCTAAGTCTGTAATCGTTACGGTGAAGGTTTAATGAAGAGAACTATTAATCTAAGGATATTTGTGAAGAGATTTAAACTTCTAATACTTATTGTTTTTAATATATTCTTGGTCAAAGAATCCTATGCTAACTGTGAAGCAGCAGCTTTTAGAATTCATACAGTGGCCGACTATAAGATTAAAGATGATAAGGAAACTTACTTGTTGTATCAAAAAGGTCCAGATGGATCAATTTCTTATGGACTCAATAGTAATGATCCTGAAAGATCCTTTATGAATTCAGAAGGAACAAAGATTACATCAGTAAGCTTTAGGGGATCAAAATGTAGTCTAGACTCTAAATGGTCCCTCAATGGTAAAGATGGGATGTGCTCTAGAGTTAACTTTCCTTATTCTTTTAAATTAAATAAATGTAAGAACTTTCTTAAATCTGTTCCCGAGAAAGGGTTTGCAGTAATTAACCTCATTAGTGGAGAAGTTAAGTTTCCAGTTAAGTTATATATCTCTAAGAATAAAAGATATGAGCTTTCATCTGGAGATATTAGCGTAATTCAAAACGATTTTAAGAAAAATTCGACAGTACTCTCAAGAAGAGTTAACGGTTCTTCGGATGAGAAGAGACTCAGTTTTAAGGATGTTGTAAACTTTTCTAGTCCTAGGTCAAGTATCGCTAAAGTAGGTAATCAGTTTGAAATGATTATCAGTCATTTTAAAATACAAAACTTAAATAATGTCTATAACTTCAAAGGCTGGGGGACAGAAGCGGAAAGTGCGACTACTTTTGCTTCAGGAAGAACATTGGATTTTCCATTAATTCATTTTAAATTTAACAAGAAAACCCCTTTTTTTGTTGGTGATGGCTCATGGTGCTCGAGTCGATTTGTATATATTCGAAAAAAGAAAGGAGTGCCTCAGCATCTTAAATCATATTATAAATACGTGATTACTAATGCATTTGATTTAAATGAAGATGGTTTTCCAGACATAATCGAAATAAATAATAGTTTTTCGTACAAGCTAGGAAAAGATCAGTCCTTGTCTGTTATTGATAGAGATTATGGTTGCTACTGATTAACAATTGTTCCTAACTAGCTGCACTTGCTTGGGTTATAGAATGGCACTTCTTTCATAGAACCTTTTTACTTTCATCTGTTGATTTATTCATAGAAATATCAAGAAAACTTAATTAAATAATGGAATTAAGAAATCTATACATTAGCTGGCATCGTCTTTAACGACATTATTGCTTTATAAAACATAAAAGCAAAAAACATATTTACAAATAGACCAGTTGAGGAAGAAGTGGGGTCAGAAATAA